>Ga0123355_10007506_pt1 | contig 16354 bp, 16 predicted proteins | sample TergutEmb28metaG_3_FD_89872 | JGI IMG/M metagenome (GOLD analysis project Ga0123355, IMG submission 89872) | Embiratermes neotenicus P1 segment gut microbial communities from Petit-Saut dam, French Guiana - Emb289 P1 | ecosystem: Host-associated > Arthropoda: Insects > Digestive system > Gut ...
GAAAGTCCAAAAGGAGGTTCGCCAGACCAATTACCTCTAACATTGTGGTCACAACAATAAGCATGGATACTTCACGATTGGCTACCGTGCTGATGTCCAAATCTATAGTAGCAAAGGAGGTGAACAGCGCGGATATAGTGGAAACAATAAAAGACATTCTAAGAATCCTAGCATACGGTTCAGCCGCCGTGTACTACATCACCAAGATTCGGAAGAATGTCAAGAGTAAAAAGTAGGGATTGGAACGCAAGCCACTTCCCTCTCCACTATACCGCCATTGCTTATGAAAAACAAGATAACTTATGGGGCAACAGTCGCGCTTTGCGTCCTAGGGCTTGCAGATATGGACTATGGAAACCTATCTGTACTTAACGTCATAACCATTGTAATAATTGCCATAGTGTTAATATCCATTGGAATTAATCTCATTGTCGAAAGAAGGGGCAAATAATGCGACTTAAAGAACTTCGCACACAAAAGGGCATATCAGTGCCTAAGCTGGCAGAAATGTCTGGCATTTCAAGGCGCACAATACAAGGCATTGAAAAACGCGGGGACTGCATGGTGTCCAATGCAATAAAGCTTGCGGAAGCATTAAACATTTCGCTTGATTATTTATGTAAGGCGCAAGAGGGTTAATCTTCTTGCGCCTTTTCATTGTAAGATGCAATTTAGGGCGTGTTCCCACTACGGAAACGACACGCTTTTTGGTCAATTTTGCGCCACTCTGCGTCTGGATTTCGCTTGCGTCCTTCTAGGACGCGGCGCGAAACCCTCCTTGATTGGCACAAAATTGCCGCAAAAATCGTGCCATTTCCATAGTGGGAACACGCCCTACAATTTCAAACGAAATCGCTATACTTGGCCGAGATTTTTTTCGCTTTATCTTTGATTGTGTTGCGTAGGGATTCTGGCTCTAACACTTCTGCGTATTCTCCATAGGAAAGAAGATAGCCATGTACCCAGCTATCTTCTGCCCATGTTACGGTTATTATTAAGCTTCCGTCTGGTTGCTCTTTTATGTGGCTTTCGTCAAAATCGTCGAATATGCGATACTTTGCTTCTGGGCAAACGCGAAATTTTATTATTGATTCGTTTTGTTGTTTCGTATCGCTTGTGTTGTCTGCTTCTGGTAAAACCCGCTCCGAAAAATGGTTGTTGGTTACAATCAAATTTTTTATGCGTAGTAATTTGTACACTCGCATGTCTTGTTTTGCAAGACAGAAGCCTTTTAGATACCATGATTTCGATTTAAACCAAAGCTGGAGCGGCTCTACGCGCCTAAAGGTTTTGTCACCGAAGCTATTGTAATAATCAAATTCTGTAACGCGCTTCTCTAGTATGGCAATTTTGAAATCATCGAAATAATCGTTTGCTTCGCTCCAATCGGAGAAATCTACCTTTAGCCAGTTTGTAGCGGTCTTGTCGAAAACCCTTGATAGTTTTTGCAAAACTTGGTCGGCTTCCGAAACTTTCATATTTGATAAGCCGTGAAGCGCGGTTAAAATTTCGTTCTGTTCGCGTTCGCTGAAAATAGATTTATTCAACACAGAATCGGGCAGCAGACTAATGCCGCCGCCCTTACCTTTTTCGGTGTAAACTGGAATCCCCGCTATACTTAGCGCATCTATATCGCGATAAATTGTACGCCGCGATACGCCAAGCTGTTCGGCTAATTCTTTAGCGGGAACGCGCTTTCTGTGCAACAAAATATATACTAACTCGAGTAGTCTGCTTATTTGCATAATTAACGTCTGCGCGCCATGCTGATAAAACGAATCAGTTGCGCCAGCGACATTGCCAACGCGGCAACATAAGTTAATGCGGCGGCGGTTAGCACCTTCTTAGAGCCTTTAAGTTCCTGCGGGGTAAGCATGGAGTAATTATCCAACGCCGCAACCGCCCGATTAGATGCGTTAAATTCCACAGGAAGCGTAATAAGCTGAAACAACACCGCAAAACTAAATAGCGCGATTCCAATATACATAAGCCCCACCAACTGCAAAAAGAATCCAGCAAGCAACAACGGCATAGCCAGCCTAGACCCAATATTAGTAACAGGAATAATAGCAGCCCGAACCTTCATAGGCGAATACCCAAACGCATACTGAATAGCATGACCAGCCTCATGCGCGGCAACGCCAACCGCCGCAACAGTAGGTGCATCATAAACACTTTCCGACAGACGAATCACATTTCCACGCGGGTCAAAGTGGTCGGTAAGGTGCCCCGCGATTCTCTCTATCCGAACATTAGTAACCCCCGCGTGCCTAAGAACTTCTGCCGCCGCTTGCGCGCCCGTAAGCCCATTAGTGGTACGCTCCTTCGAGTATTTTTCAAAATTACCCTTCACTCGAAACTGCGCCCATAGCGTAAACAATAACGCTGGCAACACCAAAACAAAAAACGACAGGTCAAACCCCATATACATAAATCCCATTTGTAACAACCTCCTTAGTGTACGTCTAATATCATCTTACCATAATTTACGCCGCTGTATGCAAAAAAGTTTCCGCATAATAAAACTACGGAAATTCTACGTGAAAAAGCCCAGTGCTAGGCATAGCGTATAGGCGTATGGTACGCTCTCGCCAGTCGTGAGTATTCATTTCGCGGGAAACGTCCCAATAAATATGTCGGGATACACTAATCCTGCGTCTATCTGAACTCCCTCTGTAGTCCTCGTAGATTATCAAGTAACGATATGTTCGCACTTCACCAAAACGTCCCTCTCGTCTTTGATAAGAATATGGTCGCACTAGTTCTAAGTTCATTTCCGTAACTTCGTATCCACCAGAACGGACAATTATTAAATCTGAAACAGTGGCTACATACATCCACGTCGAAAAAACAATAACCGTCGAAAGCCCTACAAACGCCAAAACAAACCCTACATACGATAAAGGCAACCACACCAAATATATCACCTTATACAATAAATATTGCAGAGATTCAACAAACAAAACATATATCATCGAAGCACTTCCGAGCAACCTATCCCACAATTTAGGCTCGCTCCATTCCATTGCTAAACAATCCAATGATTCCCGTAGTTCTTTCTTTTGGTGGTCTACCCTATCCCTATCTTTTACCTTTTCTTTTGCCATGCTACTACCTTTTATTTTCTTTAAAAGATAAACAAAACCCACTATCGGGAGAACCACAAACAAAGGAAATCCCACAAGCAAAAACGCGACATTCTCATAAAAACCAGCATAAAACGATTCTCGCACACTAGGAATCAAATACACCCACTGCCCACTTACACCAAAAATAAATAGCAAATATCCTCCAAACACACAAATATAAAACAGAACACTCTTGAGTGTATCCTTCAATCGCTCACGCGTAAATAGTTTCTGCATCTTTAATCCGCCCAATCCATATAAATACATCAATTATAACATAAAAAAAGCCAGTGGTTCATTTTTGCTTGAACCACTGGCTTTTGCGCCTGAGAACTTTTGGATTTCTCTGCATTGCTTTTTGTGCGACTTGAAAATCAAAAAAGTCAACAATCGCTTGGACTAAAAAGCTGAATGCATTTTACAGCGCAAATTATCACACCTGCAACAACAGATTCGCCAATTTTTCTTGCGGATTTTTTGTTATTGCTTCTACGTTCAGGTACATATGTGCTTTCACTTTTTGCCACATTGGAAGTGGGCTGTTTTGATGCGCGACTCTTTATCCTCATACACAAAATCCTCCTTTCCAGAATAACTTGTCTGCTTGCATAATTTATATCACATGCGAACCAAAAATGCAAACAAAACATATTGCTTAATGTGTTCTTATGTGTGGAAAAGATACTTGCTATATTGAATACAGGAGTGATTGCCTTATGAAAGATAAATTTGTTATAAAGCCAAAAACTGTTCGTTCAGTTACAATGACAATACGCATAGACAGTGAGATAAGCGAGAAGCTTGATGATTTGGCATCAAAAAGCAACCGTTCACGCAATGAATTAATCAATATGTCATTGCGGTATGCCTTTGAAAACCTTGAATTTACTCAAGAAGACGAGCATCTATAGTAGATTCAGTTTTTGTAAATAATAAGCAATAAAAAATCACCTACTGAGAGGAATTTCCTCTCAACGGGTGATTTTTTTGCCTATGAAAGTAAATGGCTTCGTGACGTATGCACCAGCTACCAATACATGTTATCGGCGAAAAGCAACTATGTTGCCTACATCATGCCGCCCATTCCGCCTCCTGGAGGCATTGGGGGTTCGGGTTCTTTAATGTCGGTTACGATTGCTTCGGTGGTTAGTAGGGTTGCGGCTACGCTTGTGGCGTTTTGCAGGGCTGTGCGGGTTACTTTTGTTGGGTCGATTATTCCTGCTGATACCATGTTTACAAAGGTCGAGGTTAGAGCATCAAAGCCCGTGCCTTTTTCTTTGGATTTCATTGCGTCTACTATTACCGCACCTTCTAGGCCTGCGTTGTTTACGATTTGGCGAACGGGAGATTCTAAGGCTTTTAGAACGATTTCCGCGCCTGTTTTTTCGTCGCCTGTTAGGCTGTCGCAAACTGTTTTTACGCTGGGGGCTGCGTGAATATACGCGCTTCCGCCACCGCATATAATGCCTTCTTCTACTGCGGCGCGGGTTGCGGCCAATGCGTCTTCCATGCGTAGTTTTTTCTCTTTTAATTCAGTTTCGGTGGGTGCGCCTACTTTTATTACTGCTACGCCACCTGCAAGTTTTGCTAGGCGTTCTTGAAGTTTTTCTTTGTCGAACTCTGATGTTGATTCTTCAATTTGGGTTTTTAGTTGCCCTACGCGTGCGTTTACTGCGTCTTTTTCGCCATAACCGTCAATGATGATGGTGTTGTCTTTATCAAGTTTAACGGATTTTGCGCGTCCTAAATGTTCCATTGTGGCATCTTTGAGTTCTAGTCCTATCTCGGAAGAGATTACCGTGCCGCCTGTTAGAATCGCAATGTCTTCAAGCATAGCTTTGCGGCGGTCGCCGAACCCTGGGGCTTTTACTGCGTAGCAATGGAATGTTCCGCGAAGTTTATTAAGAACAATCGTTGTTAATGCTTCGCCTTCAACGTCTTCGGCAATGATTAGAAGCTGCTCTCTCAATTGAACAATTTGCTCAAGCAGAGGAAGAATATCCGCTGTTGATGAGATTTTTTTATCAGTGATTAGAATGCGTGGCTCGCTGATATGCGCAACCATTTTTTCCATATCTGTACACATGTACGCAGATAGATAACCGCGGTCGAATTGCATACCTTCTACTAGGTCGAGTTCGGTGTACATGGTTTTGGATTCTTCTACCGTGATTACGCCGTCGCTGGATACTTTGTCCATTGCTTCGGCAATCATGTCGCCCACTTCTTGGTTGCCTGCGGAAATCGCCGCTACCTTTGCGATATGGTTTTTGCCATCAATTGCTTGGCTCATGCCTTTGATTGCTTCCACTGCGGCATCAGTTGCCTTTTGCATTCCGTTGCGTAGAATTATCGGGTTTGCTCCTGCCGCGATATTTTTCAAGCCTTCGCGTACCATTGCTTGCGCCAACACTATTGCGGTGGTTGTTCCATCACCTGCTACGTCGTTGGTTTTGGTTGCTACTTCTTTTACCAGTTGCGCTCCCATGTTTTCAAATGGGCATTCCAACTCGATTTCTTTGGCTATTGTCACGCCGTCGTTTGTGATTAGTGGTGTGCCATACTTTTTGTCCAACACCACGTTGCGCCCTTTTGGCCCTAATGTAATATTTACCGTATCTGCAAGCTTGTTTACGCCTGCTTCTAGTATTGTACGCGCATCAATGGCGTACTTAATTTGCTTTGCCATAATTTCCTCCTTTATTCAACTATCGCTAAAATATCGCTCTGTCTTACTATTATAAATTCTTCTTGGTCGAGCTTTACTTCTGTTCCTGCGTACTTTGAGTACATTACTTTGTCGCCAACTTTTACTTCCATTTTGATTTCTTTGCCATCTACTACGCCACCTGGGCCTACTGCTACCACTTCTGCTTGCTGTGGTTTTTCTTTTGCTTGCGGCGCAAGAATTATGCCAGATTTGGTGGTTTCTTCTGCTTCCAACTGCTTAATTACTACGCGGTCGCATAAGGGTTTAAGCTTCATAAATTTACCTCCTTGAGATTATGTGCTGTTGAAATTTATTAGCACTCGAATTGAGTGAGTGCTAATACAGTTTAATGTTACTTCTTTGATTATGCAAACATCGTTTTGGCTTGTATTCCGTCCCATTTAGCCGTTTTCGGGCAAAATTATAGGCAAAGCGCGAGTTTTTCGCGCCTAGCCCATTATTGCCACGCTTTATGAAGTTTATTCCATGTCTTCCGAATTTTTGTTTTATGTTTTCGCACTTCCGTATGTTTTTCATGGTATAATCTTAGAAATTGTTCTGATAATTTCGTGCAAGGGGTCGAAAATGAAGCAGATTGTTCAGTTAAGCCAAAGTTTAATAAATAAAATCGCGGCGGGCGAGGTTGTGGAGCGTCCGTTAAGCGTCGTGAAGGAACTTACAGAAAACGCAATTGACGCAGGTGCAACCATGGTAACGGTGGAAATTCTCGACGGCGGATTAACCATGGTACGCGTCACAGACAACGGTGGCGGAATTTCCCCAGAAAATTTGCCGCTTGCCTTTGCGCGTCATGCTACAAGCAAAATAGCCAGCTTTGACGACTTGATGCAAGTGCAAACGCTAGGATTTCGTGGCGAAGCACTTTCCAGTATATCGGCAGTTTCGCATGTTGAAATGATTACAAAAACCCGCGAAATGATAGCAGGAACACGCATAGAAGTACATGGCGGAAAAGTTATTTCAACCAGAGACATAGGCTGCGCCGACGGCACAACAATAAAAGTATCGAATCTTTTTTACAACACACCAGCAAGACGAAAATTTTTAAAAAAACCCGCCACAGAGGCGGGGTATATTTCGCATTGCTTGGAACGGCTTGCGCTGGGCAATCCAGCGTTGATTTTGCGATACATTAATAATGGACAAGTAGTGTTTCAAACCATAGGAAATGGCGACTTGAAAACGGCAATGCTTAACGTATACGGCAGAGAAACCGCCGTAAAAACCGCCACAGTAAACGCCACAACCGACACAGACGCAGGCGAAATGTGCCTAAGCGGCTTGATTGGCAAACCCGAAATAGCACGCGGCAACCGCAGACACGGCAGTTTTTTCATAAACGGGCGTTACATAGAAAGCAATCTGATAACGCGAGCAATAGAAGCAGCAATGAAAACCATGCTACCATCTGGGAAATTCCCGATTTACGCACTAAGCTTAACCCTGCCGCCAGAATCCCTAGATGTAAACGTTCACCCCACAAAAATGGACGTGCGTTTCGCAGATGAAAACGGCGTATTCGCCTTCATAGAAGACGCGGTACGCGACGCGCTGGAAGAACACAACCTAATCCCAACAGCACGATTCGGAAGCAGGACAGAGCCGAGGACGCAAGAACCCGAAGCCGAACAAATCCCACTGCCATTTGAACGAAAATCCATATCATCAGGAAGACCACCACTTGCACGATTGCCCTTCGAGCAAACGCACCCGCACTCACCACAAGAACGCCCTCCCTTTGAACGGGAAAGAACCAGCCGTCCCAAGTGGAACGATAACAGACCATTTCCAGCCGTCTCGCCTTCCACGGAAGCATCAGACGAACCCAGTTCACCGCGAACCCTACGCGAAGACAGCGACAGAACCAACAAAGCCCCCGAAATCGAACCCCAGCCAACAAGATTTTTCACGCATTACCAAATTCACGGGCTAATCTTTCAAACATACTGGCTAGTAGCACAAGGCGAATCCCTATATATGATAGACCAACACGCCGCACACGAGCGCGTTCTATACGAAAATATCCTCCGCAAAGCACAAGAAGAATCCGTACACGCACAAAGCCTACTAATGCCCATAGCCCTACGCCTAACCCCACGGGAACGGCAAATTCTTCACGATAACAGAAAAATCTTCGCAAGCTTCGGTTTTGAAATCTCCGACAACACAGAAACAATCGAATTACTAACCGTCCCCTTCCTAATGAAAGGCCCAATCCCAACAGGCTTTTTCACAGACCTGCTAGACAAAATGGACGATGTAGGTTTTTCAGAAAAAAGCGTCTACAACCACAAAACCGAAATAATTGCAATGGCGGCGTGCAAAGCCGCAGTAAAAGCAGGCGACACCCTAAACGAAACAGAAGCCCACGCCCTAATAGAACAACTACTAGAGCTAGACAACCCCTTCACATGCCCACACGGTCGCCCAACAATAATTGAAATGCCAAAAACCGAAATAGAACGCCGTTTCAAAAGATAAGGCGGGCGGCACAGCCGCTTTTCGCCGATAACATGTATTGGTAAGCCGCGCATACGTCACGAAGCCATGAACAGTTTCCTATGCAATAAAAAAAGCGTTGAATCCACATGACAACAGGATTCAACGCTTTTTAAATATTTACATGATAAAACTAATCTTGCGCAAGGAAACGTTCCACGTCCAGAAGCAATTTAACATCATCGCCAACTTTACCAATGTTGCGGATAAATTGGTTTGCGAAGCTTAATTTCGCGCTGGGTGGTGGAGCGATTCTATCTTCGGGAATGATTGCAGTCTCTTGAACTGCATCAACAATCATGCCAAGGGTGTAATCGCTGTAGATGATTACTATGATGCATGTTTCTTCGTCGTGTTCCTTTGATGGTTTGCCGAAGCGTTTACGAACGTCCAACACGCCAATCAAGTCGCCGCGTAGGTTGATTATGCCTTCTATGAAGTTAGGCATTTCTGGCACTTTTGTGATGGCTTGCATTTTTACGATTTCTTTTACATAGGCGATTTCCACGCCGTAATCCTCGTCTTCGATGGCAAATGTTAGATATTGGTCTTTTATTGTGTCATCGTGACGCTCTTCGTCAAACAAATTTTGTACCATGGCCATAACTTTTGTCCTCCTTATTTATCAAAGAACCCAGCAACGTCTATGATTAAGCTGATGTCGCCGTTGCCAAGAAGAGTACAGCCGCTTAGGCCGCGTACTTTTTTGAAGTATTTCGGCATGGATTTTACAACGGCTTGTTGCTGGCCTATTAGGTCATCTACCAGCAAGCATACAACATGTTCGCCGTTTTCAAGCATTATAAGAGTACCTTCGCAAACATCTGTAACCGCGCCTTCGATATTAAAGAACTCATGAAGACGCACAATGTTAAAGATTTCGCCACGCTCGGTAATCATTTCGTTGCCACTTGGGTCGGTGAAAAGATTTTCGGGCTGGGCTTTGAAGGATTTTATTATATGAACAATAGGAATGGTGTACTGCGCACCAGCAACCAAAACGCTCATACCCTCAATGATTGCTAGGGTTAGAGGAATTTTCAAAGTGAAGGTTGTGCCTTCGCCTGGTGTAGAGTCAACCAAAGCTGTTCCGCCAACGATTTCTAGGTTGGAGGTAACAACGTCCATTCCCACGCCGCGCCCAGAGTACGCGGTAACTTGGTCGTTCGTAGAAAAGCCTGGTAGGAAGATAAATTGTTGGATTTCTCTATCGGTATATTCAGCGTCGGGCTTGGTGGTTAAGCCGTTTGTTTTGGCTTTTTTCAGCACTTTTTCGGTGTTGATTCCGCGTCCGTCATCTTTGATTATGATTAGTACGTCACCACCTGCGTTTTTCGCTTCTAGTAGAACGCGGGCTTTTGCGGGTTTTCCGCGTGAGCTACGTTCTGCTGGAAGTTCTACGCCGTGGTCGATTGAGTTACGAATAATATGCATAATTGGGTCGGCGATATGCTCGATGATGTTTTTGTCCACTTCTGTTTCTTCGCCAACAATGTCTAATTGAACGTCTTTGTCAAGCTGGCGGCACATATCGCGTACAATGCGGTGCATTCTAAAGAATGTCGCAGACAACGGCACCATGCGCATAGACATAACGGTTTGTTGTAGATTGGAAATGATTTTTCTTAAATGGCGAGTTTCCTTGTTGAAGCTTTCCAATTGCAAACCTTCAAGTTCGGAGTTCTGTGTCACCATGGCTTCGGAAATTACAAGCTCGCCCATGAGGTTAAGAAGCGCGTCAAGCTTGTTGACGTTTACGCTTATCATGTGTGTTGGCGCGGCAGCCCCTGCCTTACGTTGCGACGCATCTTGCGACGCAGCCGAAGTATCAGGCTGGCTGGCCGCCGCAATTGCCGCCGCAGGTAAGTCTTCATGAAGCACTAATGCTTCGGGAACATTTTCAGCAACCGCAACTGGAGTAGCAACAGGTATTGCCACAGGCACTGGAGACGCACCTGCGCCCACCGCACTTAGTTCTTCCAAATTTAATTCTCTAAGGTATACGGTTGCAAGAAGGTGGCTATACACATAGTTATAGTCCTGCGAACTTGCAAACTCAACCATAAAGCCGTTTTTGCGAATCACGGGTATGGTTTCTTCATCAATGACATCTTGCGGCTCGTGACTAATTTCCGTCGCAAGTTCTTGCAGATTGTGAACAAGAGTGTATGCACGGATATTTTCCATTTCACAGCCGTCTTGGAAATAGATTCTGGCTCTGTACTTATACACGGTATCACCTGCCGTATAACTCTGTTTTTTTGCTACGGATTGCACTGGTACATCTGCCGCTGGCGGAAGAGCTTCGGGAATTTCCGCTCCTGTCCCTTTGATGGATTGCAGAAACTTGTCGATAGCTTTTGCAAGGTCTGTACCGTCGCCGTCGGGTTTCTGCCCATCTTGGATTTTGGCAAGCTCTTCCTTGACAAAATCCGCACCTCCAAGAACGTGGTCGGACAAGCGTTTATAGTCCAAGTCTTGTGGATTCTCCTCGCGGAGATAGTAAAACAAGTCCTCTATGGAATGCGCCACCCCTGCAATGTTATCAAACATCATCATTGCAGACGAACCTTTTATCGTATGCATTATACGGAAGATTTCGTTGATTTGGTCGATGTTGTATTCCGACTCACTCTGGACTATGGTTGCTTCCAGTTGGTCAATCAGATGGCTCATCTCAAAAATGAACATCTCCAGCATTGACTCTCTATCGAAGTCACTCATCCGTTGTCACCTCTCTCTTTCCAATATATTAAACTACAAAAAGCCGCCAAAAACAAGTATAAATTTTCACAGTGCTAAAGTGGCTTTCTGTAAACGGCGGGCTTTATATATTGGTAGCCCGTACCCGAATTGCTTATGGATTCGGAATGCCCTATAAACAAGTAACCGCCTGGCTCGGTGACTTCAAAAAACCGCTTAACTACGTTGTCGCGGGTGACATTGTCAAAATATATCATAACATTGCGGCAGAATATTACATGGAAATTCCGTTTAAACGGGAACGGCTCCATGAGATTCAATCGGCGATACAGTATTTGATTTGCAATTTTGTCGGACACTTGGGAAAATTGGTCGTCTACTTTTTTAAAGTATTCGTTTTGCCACGCCTTTGGCAAATTCTCCAAGGCTTCGGTGACATACCTGCCCGCTACCGCCCTGTCCAACACCTGCGCAGAAATATCCGACGCAAGCATTTGGGTATCCCAGTTGCCCTTGTTTTTGAAAAATTCGTGCATCAAAATCTGGAGCGTCACAGACTCCTCACCCGAAGAACATGCCGCACACCATAGACGTATGTCTTTTTTCCCGCTATACGCTTCCTCTATGTAGGGAAGTGTGATGTCACGGAAGTAATCGAAGTGGTCTGTTTCGCGCATGAAAAATGTGTGGTTGGTTGTGATTTTATTCACAAAGCGCGTCAGAGCTTCGCCAGATTTTTCCTTTAATAAGTAATCAAAATACTCGGAAAACGATTCCATCCCAAGTTCTTGCAACGTAGAACGTAGACGCGAATGCACCAGCGTCTTTTTCTCGTCACTCAACGATATTCCGTAATTTGCTTTGATATAATCCCGAATTTTGTTAAACTCGGCATTGGTCAATTCTTTCATCAGCGACCCTCGCATTTTTATTATCTTTACTCGACTATCATACCATTGCTTGTGTATAAATCAAGTGTTTTTTCAAAAAGGAGAAATTTTTATGCAGTCTGACGAAAAATCTGTTGGGGTAATTGTTGAATTTAACCCGCTTCACAACGGGCATTGTGTGCATTTAAACAAAACTAAAGAAGTTTCTGGAAGAAAAAAAATTATTGCAGTCACAAGCGGAAATTTTGTTCAGCGTGGCGAACCTGCGATTTGCGATAAATGGCGACGCACAAAAATGGCATTGCTTTCGGGCGTGGATATTGTAATTGAAATTCCTGTGCCTTATGTAATTGCGGGCGCGGATTATTTTGCGCGGGGAAGTGTTGATTTGTTAGTTGCTACGGGTGTTGTTGATTCGATTAGCTTTGGCAGTGAATCTGGCGATCTTGCGGCTATAATGGCGGCAGGGCGCGTGCTTGCCGATGAGCCGACGAAGTATAAAGAAGGTTTACGAGCGGGACTTGATAGGGGTTTGTCATTCGCGGCGGCGCAGGGTGCGGCGTTGGAAGGGTGTTTGGGGAATGTTCCTAATGGTTTGTTGACCAAGCCTAACAATGGTCTGGCTATGGAATATTGTAAGGCGTTGCGGCTTCTGGGCAACCCTTTGGAGATTTTCACAACGCATCGAGTTAGTGGCGGGACTTCTGCTACTAAAATTCGGCGGGCTTTTAAGACAGGGGAATCCGTTGAAGGGCTTCTGCCCGATTCGGCAATGCAAATTTTGCAAGACGCACACGATAAAAACGAAATCGCAGATTTAGATGATTTCACAGATATTTTTCAGTACTTGCTATTCAGCAAGGATTTCAACCTAGGCGAAGGGCTGGAGAATAGATTTCGGCGGTTCAGTGGAAGTTTATCAAACAACGCGAAAATCTCCAATTTCCTAGCCGAAGTAAAAACAAAAAGATACACCTACACAAGATTACAACGCGCCACACTTGGAATGATTTTGGACGTAACCGCAGAAGACATGACGCATTTTGAAAATCACGGCGGCGTGCAATATATTCGCGTGCTAGGTTTCCGAAAAGAAAGCGCGGCACTACTAGGCGAAATGACAAAAAAAGCCACCATTCCAGTAATAACCCACGGCGCGGCTATTGATGCCGTTTTAGCAGGACATTCGGGAATGGCAGCGGCTAAGATGCTTGCAAAAGATTTAGAAGCAGGGGATATTTTCAGATGCGCTACGCGCTGTAAAGGTGGCTTTAGAAGTGAACGTGGGGTAGGGGTGGTAGTTGTATAACCGCACCAGTGGAAGTTTGCTATAAATTGCAATTTTGTGCAGCTTTATGGAATAAACTCTATCGTTATTGGCATATCGTTCCAATAATCTCCGCTTGCACGGTGGTATTCTCTATTAACAGTGCCGTCTATGCGCGTGTAGTAGATTACGAAAACCTGCCCTACTTCTACGGTCATTGGGTAGTTGTTAAATGGTAGCAGATTGTATGCAAATGGTTTGTCCTTGAAATCGTCGTAAGCGTTTTCTACTCGCCAAAATGCGCGAGATTGAAAATCTTCAGTCCAAGCACTTATATCTTGTTCGCCAAAGAATGACGCTTCGTATTCTACACCGTTGATGATTATTGTACCTGTTTTTATTGGGGGAGTTGGAATTTCCCGCCATAAGGGTCTTGAAAATACTGCATCGCCATAGCGTTCTCTTAGTCGCTCTGCCAAAGTTGGAATTTCTGGCAAACCCATACTGCCATAATCGCCAAAATAGGCATGAGTTCCCCCATAAATCCCCATGATACTCTGGTCAATTAAACGGTCAAATGCACGGATAAAATTATCTGCTTTGCTGTTTACTCTAAACGCTTCGTCACGGGGGTTGGTGCTGTAATAATGTCTGCCTTGTTCAATAGCTTCTTGTGTTAATAAGTACCGCTCTGTACCTTGCTGGTTAGTTTCCTCAAGATACCGCAAAAAACGCGTTCCTGTTATATCATATTGATGCCCAATATCTGTACCATGAAAAATTGTTTCGGGAAAATCGCGCTTAATTGCCTTGTAGAAGTCCAAGGTATATGGGACATGTTTTGCAGTGCCTTCCCAATCATCAAATAATTGATACAAAATTTCATCAGTGTCTGACTGCATCCACATATTTAAAAACTCAGCGGCAAAAAATCCAAGCTCAACAAACAAATGCCGCATTCCCATATGGTGATAGTATTCGTACCATCTTTCAAGTTGTACTTGCATCATCACTTCTTCGCCATGCCGTTCCCCATACAGGAAAATCTGCCCTGTTGATTGCGTTGTTTCTGTTGGCAAAGCGTCTACGCTAGGTTGCGCTGTTTCCATTGGTAAAACTTCTGGACTGGGGCTAGGAGATGTACCGTTTTCGTTTTCACCACTGCAAGCCGCAAAAATTACAACGCTTGCAAAAATCATTAGTAAACTACATACTCTTTTGAACATTTTGTCACTCACCTTTTTTATTGTATATCCATACTACAACTGTCTGTTCATATTCATTTTACCATAAAGCACACGACATACCGTTATCATTTGACGATTATCGTCTATGGTATAGAAAAGCAAATATTCTTCCAATACCATTTTTCGGTATTTCCTTCTGTGTGCGTATATGGGGTACATTCTTGGATGTTCTCGTAACAGTTGTAATTTGTCTTCCATTTCCCTAAATATCCGCGCAAGCATACGAGGATATTCAGCTAAAACATTGCCCATATATTCTAAATCATGGTCAGCAGAGGGTAGATACTCTATATCATACTTCATAGCTATATTTTTTCCGTAGCTTGCCGAATACTTCTTCATGACTTAATCGTTTTACTGATGGGTCTGCGGCTTCCCTTTCGGCTTCTTTTAGTTTTTCTATGATAATGTGGTCGGGAAGAAAATCACCATCAAATGCCATTGCTTCTGTCATCATAAATATCAATCTCCTTTTAATCTCTTAAAGTGTATTCTTAATATTGTAATTGCAAATTTCATATAACGCAATCGCTTGTTATATTTGATAACTGTACCATAAAAAATTGTTTTGCGAAAATCGCGCTTAATCGCCCTGTTATGATTTTTCGTGAAGTCTTGCCGTTTGATGCAATACCATGGTATGATTTTACCATGGAGACATTTTCAAATGGGGAGACTTAGAATATGAAATTTTGTACTAACTGCGGAAACGAATGTAAACTTGATATGAAATTCTGTGCAAGATGTGGCAGTAAACTTGTTGAGAGTGAAGCAATTGCACCGCCGCCTAGTGAGGAAACGGCGGAAGCTGTTGAAGTTGTAGAAGCCCCGTCGGTAACGACGAATCCTCCAGCGCAAGAGGAAATGACGGAACACAATGATGAGGACGCAAGTGTTACGAATGACACTGACGCTGATGTAAGTGATACCTATGACGCGAATAACGCAACGGACATAGGTTCAAGTGATGGCGAAGGCGAAGCAATTGACGTAGGCGCGAATGATATGCGTGATTTCGATATGTCTTCTGCGCCGTTGCAGGTGTTGCCCTCTGATGATTCTGTTGTTGACGCGGAATCGGACGCGGAAGACGCGGAAGATAATTCACCGCCTGTCGCTTCGTCGCTTTCTGATGAATCGCATTCTGTTGAGCCTTCGCTTTCCAAGCCATTGCCCGCGCCTGTGTTTTCTTCTGCAAACGCGCCTGTTTCTTCATTTTCGCCTGTTGGTGCGGCGGAAGACGCGGGCTTGTTGCATTTAGAAGACGGTACTATTCTTCAAGGGGATTATGTTGTGGGCAAGTTGCTTGGTGCTGGTAGTTTTGGTGCTACTTATGCTGGTTGGGATAGGGCTGGTAATCAGGCTATTGCAATTCGGGAGTATTTGCCTGCGGAATTTGCAACGCGGGTGCAATCGCAGATTTCGGTTTTTAACGATTCTAGGAAGCAGAAACAGTTTCATGATGGGCTTGTTAAGTTTCTTGAAGAAGCTAAGCAAATTTCAAAACTTCAAGGCGAAGATGGTGTAATTTCCATTTACGATTATTTTGAAGCCAACAACACGGCTTATATTGTGATGGAGCATCTCGAAGGTAGCTTGCTTTCCGAAAAACCCAACCGAAAGTTTGACCCTACTGTTGCGGTGGATTTTATGATGCCCATTATAAACTCGTTGGAAATGCTGCATGATGCTGGGATTTATCATTTGGATATTGCGCCCAACAACGTGTTTATGACTTTGGACGGACGCGTAAAATTGATTGACTTTTCAGCGTATCGGCATGTTACTACTTCGCATAGCCGTAGTTTGTCGGTGCTTGTTAAAGCTGGATTTTCGGCAGAGGAACTTTATCGAAGTAATGGCGACCTTGGCGCGCATACTGATGTTTA
>Ga0123355_10007507_pt1 | contig 16354 bp, 16 predicted proteins | sample TergutEmb28metaG_3_FD_89872 | JGI IMG/M metagenome (GOLD analysis project Ga0123355, IMG submission 89872) | Embiratermes neotenicus P1 segment gut microbial communities from Petit-Saut dam, French Guiana - Emb289 P1 | ecosystem: Host-associated > Arthropoda: Insects > Digestive system > Gut ...
ATTTTTTGTAGGCAGAACCTGGACAGAAAACAGAGGCGCGTGGCAGATCTAGTTTTCAAAAAGACAAAGTGCCTTCCACAAACACTCCGGCTCCCGAAACCTGGTCAAAGCGGTTTCGCCCGCCGCGCCGCTACGATCTCTGCCATGATGCTGAGGGCGATCTCCGCAGGCGCCCGGGCGCTGATGTTCAGCCCAGCCGGCGCGCGGACTCGAGCCAGAGCTTCCGCGGGCAGGCCCTTGAGTTCGAGACTCCGCAAGACCTCCTCCGCCCTTTGCCGGTTCGCCACGAGCGCCGTGTAATTGGCTTGGGCACGGATGGCCTGTTCGACGGCCTCTTCATCGAACTGGCCGCGGCTTGCCGCAACCACATAGCGTTCCGCCTCTCCCAGGGGGGCGAAATCGAGTATGCGCAGGACGCGATCAGCGTCCGGCAGCTCATCGAGGGGAAGAAACGGGTCTACGATGGTCACCGAGAATTCCAGGATGCGAGCCAGCTTGGCCAATGCTTGCGCCATCGCGTCCCGGCCAACGATGACCAGCTCGGGCCGGTTCGATGCCGTCTTGTCCCGGCACTCGAGTTCAGGCATCTTCTTGCACTCCTCCGCCGGGTCGACCGAAGAATTCAGCCGCTTCCAATCCTCCAGGCTGTCGATGTCGAGAAGGATACCCGCATCCTCGACCGCCAGCTTATGAACGGACCCCGAATGAGATCCAAAAATCGCCCGGCATCCGACCTCCCCGGTCAGATTCATCAGCTCCGGAAAGACCGAGCGATCGAGCAGAATCGGGTTGCCGCGAAAACCGCGGTACCGGGGAATCAGGATCTGCGGAGCGTGCCTCTGCCAGCAGGCGATCATGCGGTCGAGCGTCGAGGAGCGAACGAACGGCTGGTCGGCAAGGACGATCAGGGCTGCCTCGATCTCCGCACCAAGCGCTCCCAGGCCCCGCCCCAGCGAAGTCCCCATCCCTTGCTCGAAATCAGGATTGACGACCACCCTGACTCCCTCGGTAGACAACTGTTGCCGGATCTCATCTGCCGCCGCACCGAGAACAAGGACGATGTCCTTCACCCCCGACCCGCGAACGTTGTTCAAAGTGCATTCGAGCAGGGTTTGCCCTCCCAGACGGAGCAGCTGCTTGGGCGTGCCCATCCGCCGCGAGGCACCCGCGGCCAACACGACGGCTGCTGCAGGAGTTCCTTCCCGGTTCCTATTCATTCGCGATCTTCAACCCCGCGATCTTCGCAAAAGGCCTTCCCCTTTTGAGGCAAGGAAAGTAATATGCGAAAACCTCCGCAAGCTGCACCGCGAGCCGACGAGGACGATTTCCTGAAACGTTCCTCGAGCCCTGCCGCCTTCCCTGGGCCCGGCGTTCAGCGGCGGAGAACAACTGTCTCTCCAACCGCCAGCCGGCCGGTGCGGGTGACCGCGCCGTAGATTCCCGCATAGTTCTGGTTCCGGCGAACGATCGCCTTCATCACTTCCGGCGCAGGTCTTGCTGAGTCGGGATCGAGGTTCACCATCGAGCAGCGCTCGTCGCGCATCGTGACGGCGATAGCGGGCGCGTCCTCGCTCTCGCCGAACGAGAGCACACCGCCCAACCATTTATCCTCCTCGAAAGGAGCCGAGCGCAGTAAGCGCACAACAACATTCGGGCGAAACCGTCGCACGTCCAGGCTCCGGCCAGCGAGTCTTCCGATCTCCTCTATGGTGTCGGTGGCGATCACGGAAATGCAGGCTTCATCAAAGATGCCATGCCGCAACTGCATCATCTCAACGGGAGCGCCGAACCGGCGTCCGGCCTCGGCAGCCAGGTCTTCCCCGAAGACAGGAACCGGTTTGCCCTCCGGCGTGCAAATGTGTGTAGGAAGATCCGCTTGGACACCGTCCTGCCGGTGCGGAGCAAACAGGAGCAGGTCGGGAAGCTGGCTCGCCGTGAGCCAAGGCATTCCGCTGCGGCTGTCAGTGCGCCTGAGCGCGAGGCGCCGGTCGCCATCGATGCCGTACCAGCCCAGGTTGGCAAACTCGAGTCGCTCGCCCGCCATGGACTTTGCCGGATACCGGAAGAGCGCCTCCACGTGTCCGATTTCTGTGAGCATGCCCGGTTCAACTCTGACATCCGAACGCCGGCGCGGCGATCCGCGTTATGCGGATTTCCACTTCTTCTCCGCAAATCGATTGCTCGTGCACGGGGTCTCGCCTTTGCCGCCTTCGAAACCGAGATGGTTTCAGGCGATAGCCAGCCAAGCATGGGGTCAGTCGGTATATTACCCCGTCTTTGATAGCAAGACGGTTTTCCGAAGACTAAGGCCCGGTCCTCCCATGAGACCACGGAATGTTGAAGGTGGCGCTTCCTCTCCTGGGCATCCCTGACTCGGTTAACCAATCGCACGACGGTAGATTGAGGTGACGCTCACGGCGCATGGGGCGCGCCGTCCGAACGTGCCACTCCGGGTAGAGGCGATCGCGAGCCCTTGTATCAACACACAGTTCCAAAGCGGCCTTCGCGTCTTCCTTCCTGGGTTGGTTATTACATTTGTTTACGAGTTCTTACGAACCATGGGTCGCCGTTTACCTCGGTTATACCGTGCAGCATATACTTTGTTCATCACATAAGCGCTAAGGAGCTGCCGGTTACATGAGACGGACCTTGAGTTGTAAGCCATACGCGAGCGCGGACAAGCCGGCCAGAGGAGGTTGCTCGACGTGCTCGCGGGGGTAGGTTACCATCAGATTCCGCTGACGGGCGGGGAGCCTCCTCCCTTATCGCGCCGGACTGCGGAACGGACGCAGCATTCACCAACTCGCCAGGAAGAGATCCGAAGTGTGCGGCCGCTTCATAACTCGAGCAATCTTCCCTCCACAAGGCAGGGGAGCGAGGAAACTGCCGTTCCAGGTGCAAAGATTTGCAGCTGTGGACGAAGCATGGCGCGTAAGTACTTCGTTTAACTGCTACGAAATGGCACTGGAATTGCAAGTTCCTGAATTGGGAGGGGGGCAATGACCAAGAAACCTCTTTTTTATCTATTCGCGTTTGTCCTTTGCTTCGCAGGCACTTCGCTTTATGCCAGTACCATCTTCACGGAAAACTTTGACGAATTAACTATGGCCCAGACGGGGCTAGCCTTGACCTCGGCCGGGCAGTTCCATACCATCAATGGGACCAATATCGATCTCCTTTCGGCTGCCAACGGATGGGGCTTTCTCGTGTTTCCACCAGAATCCGGGGTCGTTGTCGATCTGGGCGGCACGGGGGGGAATTTCGAGGGCCAGCTTCGGTCTGTCCCCATCACGCTGAACCCCGGTATGTATGCATTGAGTTTCGATCTGTTGGGCTCGGGACGCCAAATCACCACCACGACCAACGTAATACTTGCGCCTTCCAAGGGTCCCTCGCTGTACGACCAGAACTTCACGTTGGCGAGCGGCGGAGGAGGCATCAACCGTGCAGTCTTCACCGTCACTTCACCCGAGACCGTCTTTCTCACGTTCAGCCTCACCCATGGCGAGTTTAACGACGGCTCTCTACTGGACGACGTCAGCATCAGTACCGTTCCGGAGCCGGGCAGTTTTCTTCTGCTGGGATCCGGCCTCACCCTCCTGGTGGGCTTGACTCGCCGCAGTTAGCAGTAAAGGTATTATCGGCGTCATTTGTCTGAACATAGGAAGCAACCCGCTCCGCTTCCACGGTAGAAGTGCCGCGTTTCGCTGCGGTTTCTCTGTAATTATCGGGCTGGCGAAAGAGCGGCGCATGCATGGCGTCCAGGAGGAAGATCCCATCTACCCGTGGCGCGGTTGCCCCAACCAGCGTGGTTCTGAGCCGACATAGGCCCGCCAGAACGCTGCCTGGGTGCTGGTACAAAGGGTTTTGACGCGTCCTGACCGCGGTCAGACAAACCTGTTACCTGAAGGTTCGCAAAATGCTGCTGTAATCATCGGTCCAAAGCACCCGTTTCCCCGATTCATTGACTTTTCCGGATTGCCGGGCGACTGTTTCGAGCAGCCCGTCTTCCCGCCCCGCGAGAACCCAGGTTGCTCCGTAGAGCGCTCGGGACTCATTTCCCGTGCTCTCAATCACGAGAGTTTTCAGGTCCAGGGCTGCGGCCGAGCCGCGCACGACCGGCACAAGATCGAGGTATTTGTTCGACACGTGAACCGCGAGGATTCCTGCTGTCTTCATGTGACGGAGGTATAGGGCAAAGGCTTCACGGGTGAGAAGGTGAACGGGAATGGCGTCGCTCGAGAACGCGTCGACAGCCAGTACGTCGAACTGCTGCGGAGCTTGTCGTTCGAGAGACAAGCGCGCGTCTCCCTGAACGAGCGTCGTCTGGGCCGCTGATTGGCGGAGAAAACTGAACTCGTTGAGGGCAAGCTCGACAACCAACGGATTGATTTCGTAGAACACATATTGATCGCCGCTGCGCCCATAAGCGGCGATCGTGCCTGTTCCCAGGCCGATGATCCCGGCCTTCACCCTGCCTGCCTGACCGGCGGCCCGAAGCGCCAATCCCACGCCGGATTCCGGTCCATAGTAAGTCGTGGCTTCGAGGCGTCGCTTGGCGGAAAGGAATTGAATCCCATGCTCAATCGTGCCATTGATCAAGTCCCGATAGCGGGAATCGGGATCGAGCGACTGTATGGTACCGGCTTTTTCGAGCACCACGCCGGGACCGACGCGATCCTCGACCTGCAGTACACCATAAAAATTCCGCACGCGAACGACAGCCGCGGACGCCTGGCGCTTGGCGCTGAGGTACAGACTCAGGCAGAATGCGACCACCAGGAGCGCCATCAACGCAACGGTACGAGGCGTCATGCGATAGACGCCCAGGTGGCGGTCGCGCCCGAGAACGATGTGAATGAGCACACCGCAGAAACCGAGCGCCACCGGCAGCTCGTAGTAGTTGGAGAACAGGTGCGGAGCGAGCAGGGCGACGAAGACCGCGCCTACAACTCCTCCTAGCGCAAGCAGGAAATAGAAGGAGGTCAGATGGGCGGGAGGAGGTTTTAACTTTGCCAGTTCGCCATGGCAAAACATGCAGCAGGCAAATAGGCCGATACAGAAGAGAGGGATAAGAACAGACGGAGGAAGGTTTCCGCTGCCCGGAGCTATGGCGTACGCCATGCTTGCTAGGGCTACGGCCAGGAGACGGAGAAAGAATCCCCGGCGATACCAGTTGTGACCTTCAAAACAGAGGATGAAAGTCATCAAGTACACGCTGAGCGGAAGAATCCACAACAGCGGAACGGCCGCTATGTTTTGTGAGATGTGATTGGTAACCGACAGCAGCAGCGCAGAACCGCAAGCAGCCAATGCAACCCAAAGCAATTTCACTTTCCATGTCGGGGAGGGAGTTGCGTCGACGGCCGCAACTCGCGCCGCGGCAGCTCGGCCAATCAGGGCCGTCGCGCCCGACAGAACAGCTACGGCCGCGTAGGCGACCGACCATACAATCGCCTGATTGTGGTTAGAGACCCTGGGCTCCACAATCAGCGGATAGCTCACGAGCGCCAACATGGACCCGGCGTTCGACAGCGCATAGAGGCGGTAGGGCGTTGAGCTCAGTCTCGAATGCCATGCCTGCAATAGAGGACTGGTGGAAGACAGTAAAAAGTACGGAACCCCGATCGTGGCCGCAAGAAGAAGAAGAACGCGAAGCGTGGGTTCTTCCAATCCGGAAGGCTTCAAAGAGCTTCGGGGAAGGATGGGCAAAAAGGCGAGGCTGGCGCCCAGCAGAACGGCATGGACCTGAGCCTGCACTCTAGGCCGGACCCTTTGGGTGAGCCAGTGGGCATATAGATACCCCAGCAGCAGCACGGCCTGAAAGAACAGCAGGCAGACCGACCATACCGCAGCGGCTCCCCCGAACCAGGGCAGAATCAGCTTGGTGATTATCGGCTGGACCTGAAAAAGAAGAAACCCGCTGGCAAAGACAGCCGCCCCGTAGGCGAGCGCCAAACCGCGCGCCGCGCCGGCTCTGGCTTGAAGGTTCGAACTGAGCGGTGTGGATAGCGCCATATGGGCCTGAGGCATTGTACCGAGACTTTCTTCAGAATAGACGGCGATCCCACGGCTTTCGTGGTTTTAGCCTCTGGCCCATCGGCTTTGATTTCGGCTGTCGTTTAGCCATAGGTAATGTTACCAACAGCCTTCACGTTTTTCGGTTGCCTCCGCCGGTCCACAGTAGTCCTTGGCTTGATCCCGTCGTCTTCCCGGCGCGTATGCGAACGTTTCACTGTGCAGTGCTGATTGCTTTAGCGTTCGCTCTGAAGAATTCCTCCAGTGTCTGCGGTTCGCGGCCGGTCAGGGCACGGATGGCGTCGGTAGCCTGGAAATTCTGTCCGCCTCTCCGGAAGTACCGCCAAAGATGCGTCAAGTGATCGAGCGCATCCGGGTTGACCCGCTCCTTCACGGCGTTGGCCCACTGTTCATCCGTGATGGCCACGTATCGAACCGGACGTCCGATGGTTCTCGCGAGAGCTTCGGTCATCTCTCTCACCGTCGGGGTTTCGCTGACCAGAGCGTACGCGCGTTCCCGCGGCGCGTCGGGATTGGCCAGCAGAGTGGCGGCCACCCGGGCCACGTCTTCCGCGCCGACCAGCGGAATGACGGTCGTATCCTCGCCCCACGGCAGGAAGACAGTGTTGGTTTCCGCTACGCTCCGGCTGACAAGACCACGCACGTTTTCGTAGTAGGGTGGCGCCTGGAGATGAACCGCGCCCACCTGCGCCCAGTCCAACACGCGGTCGGCCAGCCGGTGCTGCAGATTGCGGAAGCTCGGAGCATGTTGCAGGTCGCGAAAATCGGGATCGTCCGGCCGGCCCTGAAACTGCGAATTGTTAACCACCCGTTCGAGGCCCGCCTGGCGAGCGGCGACGGCGAAGATTGTGGCTGCCTCAAGCAGCCCGTGGGCCACCGGGTAGGTAAAATACGCCCGCAGAACATTCCGCATGGCTGCCTGGACGGAAGCTGCATTCAAGAGGTCGCCTTCGACTACCTCGGCACCCTGCTTGCGGAGTTCATCGGACCTCTCGTCGAGCTTATGAACCAGGGCGCGAACCGGAATGCCTTGTTTCATCAAAAGAGTTGCCACCAGGCGTCCGGTCGATCCTTGCGTTCCACCAGCTGCGCCTGTAACCAAGATTGGATGGGACATGAAAGTTCTCCTTTCAAGCCATCGGATGATCTTAATAATCCTAAGGATGCGGATTTCTTTCGCGCGGCCGGGGGGCGCGCATTGCATCGTGGGATGATTCGTAGCATCCTACATAGGCATGCGCTATCGGCCGGGGCATAAAGCGGAGATCCGCGGGAAGATTGTGAGAGACGCTTCCAAGCGCGTTCGCGCCGAAGGTCTGAACGGCGCGGCCATTGCGGCGGTTATGCAAGACACCGGCCTGACTCACGGAGGCTTTTACAAACATTTCGCGGACAAAGACGAGTTGCTCATCGAAGCCCTCAAAGAGAGCTTTCGAGACATCCTCGACACGCTGGTTCATGCCGCCGAACAAACGCCCCCCGGGGAAGCTTGGAAGGCAATCGTGAAGACCTATCTGCGCCCGGAACTGTGCGAATATCCCGACCGCGGTTGCCCCCTGGCGGCGCTTGCGCCCGAATTGGCGCGGGTAGACAAGAGGATGAAGCCCCAGATCGTTCAGGAACTGGTGAATTACAAGAACCAGATGCTGCGATTCATGCCGGGCCGGCGAACCACGGAGAAAGAGCGGGCTTTCTTTGCTATTTTTTCGACGATGATCGGGGCCGTTGAAATTGCCCGCATGTTGCCGGACCCCGCGGCGCGAGCGAGAGTGCTCGCGAACGCAAGCGATTTTCTCTTGCGCAGCTTCGAATAGCCCCCTCCGCAGCCTCCGGCGGCGAGGCGGGCAAGACATCTTTAAAGGACCCGGACTGGGGGACGGAAGAGGCCTCCACGCGATTTCCCCAACTGACGAGAGCGCTCATTTTGCCGAGGTGCCAAAGTATTCGGTCGCGACTCCCGACCCGATCCCTCCGCCGAGCGTCTCGATGATTTTTCCTACTCGCAGTTGAACCTTTTGCGGGTGGGGAACGAATATACATATGGAGGCTCGGAGTGACCGAGGATCGCGGGCTCTGGAAGAAGATTTGCGATGGCGATATCACGACCTTTAACAACTTTTACCGCGAGCAGGCGCCCCGGCTCCACGCGTTTCTTCGCCAGGTAACCGGGAGCCCCCAGGCGGCGGACGATATCGTGCAAGAAACCTTCACCGAATTCTGGATGCGGCCCGGCAGATACAATCCCGATGCCGGCACTTTGCGTGCCTGGCTCTTTGGCATCTCGAGAAACCGCGCTGCCGAGTGGTGGAGAAAGCGAGATTCGGCCCGACCGGAACCCGACGACCCGGTCTTTCCTTGCCAGGTCGAGATGGCCTCGCTGCTCGAAGACGCCCTGTCGAAACTTCCCCGGCAGCAACGGCTTCTCCTCTGGTTGCGCGAAGTTGAGGGGCAATCGTATCAGGAGCTGGCAACGATTCTGGAGATTCCAGTGGGAACCGTGCGTTCACGCCTGTTTGCCGCCCGCGAAGGGCTACGCAGAGTCTGGCACGGAGGCCCGAGTAGGCAGGAGGTTCCCGATGAAGTGCGATGACGCAGCGGAGCACATATCTGCACTCTGTGACGGCGCAACGGTTTCGCGTGCAGCGGCAGAACACATCGACGCGTGTGAGACCTGCCGGGTGCGGTTGAAGGACTATGCGGCATTGGGAGCAGAACTCCGCCGCGCGGCAAGTTTGGAGTTTTCCGAAGCCCCGACGCCGCCGCTCTGGCCCAGACGGCGTGGCGGTCCTGCGGTCCTGTTGCAGAAAAGCTGGAAAACCATGCGCATTCCGCGACTGGCTTTCGCGTCGATGCTGGCTGCCATTGTGGCGCTGGGCTCCGGTTGGGCGCGGCAAAGCGTCCGCGCCAGCACGCGGGCCTCGGTCCTGCTGGTGCAGTACACAACGGGAACCCGCCCGGAGAATTTCTGCGCGCTTTCCGCAGTGGACAAAAAATCCGATTCCTGCGGCATGATCCAGCCTCTGCAGACCGGCCTGCTCCTCTGGCAGGTCAGGGTACTGTCAAAGAACGGCGAACAGGCGACCCTCGGCATTCGCGCGCAGGTTCGGCCTTCCCCGGCCGGGACTTCCGAAACCGTGAGCTTCAGCGAGGTTGAAAGCCTGCCCCAGCAGCAGTACGTGTTCACGCCAGGCGAAACGCTGAACGTCCAGGTCGATGGCCTCGGCGCTGTGACGTTAACGGGTCAGTGGATCGATCACATTCCGGCAATTCCATCGGGCAGCATAGGAGTGGACACGGAACTCGATCCTGGACCTGACGAAATCCGCTTCCTTGCGCCCCTGCTTCTCGAGGGCAACCACGCCGTCGGCGATCTCGAAGGCTCCAGCGCAACCGTCGATCGTCCCGGCCAAGCGCTGGACGTCTACCTGAAGGGAGCAGGCCGCTTCAATCTCGCTCTTTCACCGATGCCGGGTGCGGTCGAAGGCAAAATTCAATTCAACAGGATCGCCTTTACTCTCAACGGACAATCCTACGTGTTCGTCACCGGGGCTCCTATCTCTCGCAGTCGCAGGGTCTGGGTTCTCCACAACCCCAGTCCGCCAACCTGGAATGCGACGGGGAATTCCTACTTGGCAACAATAGGAATCAGCACACTGGCACCCGCAACCGCTCGAAAGTGATGGCACTTCTCCCATCCATCACCCGAGTCTGACCCATGCAGACCCGGGCATCTGGCAGTTCAGTTGTTCGCTGGTCTTTGGAGAAGTTCGCCGATCGGCGGCTAACACCAGGCGGGCACTATACGGGCTGGCCGCAAACTCAATGACTACAAGGCGCCCTCATTTAGACAAACTTCGTTTGACCTAAAATCGGGGAGCGCAAGGAACACACACTTTTGGAGCCACGTCCTGAGGCCTGAATCACCGGAGAATCAAGGCGGCGCGGCGCAGTCAGGCAGTCAGGCAGACCTGAGGTTCAGTTGAATCGGAGGGCGATGGCCGGGCACACGGACCGTTCTGCGGCCCATGTGCCTTGGCCTAAGACTTCAACCATCTACCACCGCAGTCCGAATGTCAGAGGAAGAACGTCGGTGTTGACCCTCCCGCCCGCATGATGATAGCGAACTTCCGTGTAAAACTTGACATTGTCCGCGATGTCGAGCGTTAGACCACCGCCGACATTTCCCCCCAAAGCGTCATCTGTCCGTGAACCTATGACGAAGTTGGCCGGGAAAAAACCACGGCTGCAAACACCCCACCAAACCCAAAATGGCGGGCAAATTGTCCCAGCCACTAATCCAGGAGCAGTCGCTTCTTCCGTACGGCGGTACCAACCTCCGCCGACGATAAAGTAGGCCCCGAACCTTTCATGTGTGGGCACGCGCAGGATCACGTTGCCGGTGAGGGCATATTGGCGGGCCTGCGCACCGGGGACCCCGAGCTGGCGAATGACGCTGCTCTTGACGGGCAGATCGTGAAACATGAACTCCCCGCTAAAACCAAGCACATGATTTACATTCGGACCGGCTCCCACGACAAAGTTGGCGCCGTTATTCACGAAATTTCCCGTATCGGAGAGGGGAAACCCTATACCCCCACCGACATTGAAATTGAAGCGACTATACTGCCCGTATTCCTGCGCGTAGGCCGTACAGGCTAACAACACGGTAAGCACTGAGATTGCAATTGTCTTCATAGAGATATACTCTCCGGCGGCGTACAACCACTTGTATTTCACTCTCTTAAGCCAACGCACCACCCTAATCAGATGATCGTGCTGTCAACACATCGCGCGGCACGAGATCTGTCACAGCCAAACTGAGTAAGACGATATCTCGTCCTTACAACGACACTCGACTCACGACCACACGGATCGTAAATCGCCAGCATCGCTTCTGGCTGTGAAACAGGATTCTGAGGAATGGTGATTTCTGTTTCCGATTTGCACGGAACGTCCTTCTCTCCACCATTCGGGCGCTATGCTCCACATCATGTCATCCGTTAACCAGCATGCGAATCTGTCAAAACTAACAGAGCGCATCCGGGAACACTCTTGCTTATGTTCCACCCACATATCCATTTCCAAGGGCATTTCGCCTTGGAACGCCCGCAGATTTCTACACACGCCGGAATAGGATGGAGCTCTTGGTCGTATCGTACGCTTCGCTCAAGGGACTGAAAGGAGTAGCGGGAGGATGGTTGTAGTAGCTGGAACAGATGCGATCGAAGTTAACACGTCCGGATTCGGGATTTGACGCGTTCCCGGGTATTACCCGCACCTCGTAAAACGCGCCTGTGGTCCATAAGAAAGCCGTCCACGCAGCCCTACATCACGACCTGCATATTCGTGATGTAGGCGCCGAGTTCGGGTCTCTGCGCAAACCCGCTACCGATTGACAGATGGTATCGGTCCTGCCCCCCGACACGGGCCCCGGCGACCGGAGCCTAACGTGAGAATAGGCTTTCCAGGCGCCTTATCCATCTATTCTCGAATGACAAGTTAAACTGTCAATTTTGACAGGCTCCCTCAGTGCGAAGATCTTCATATTGCCTCCGTATATTGCCTCCGTGACGATCACTAAGGGCTATGGGATCCTTAGAGGGAATCGTAATCACAAATCTTCGGCTGTTCTTGCGTTTTCCACAGGAGCTAAGGCTTTTCTCTTATTGTCACGGATCCAGAATGTCTTCTACGCTTCCGGCAATTAACAACGCTGAGCCGTTGCCGGATTGGGGCCGAACATGGGGGCGTCGAAGTTACCATTCCTTCCAAATCTCCTCTTTAATTTGGGCACGCGAATGGCCGTAACAAGTTGGGCGGTCAATTCACAGGATCGCCAAGCTTCTGCGGTCTGGTCGGGCGTTGTGTCTGTTGTGAAAGCAAAGGGTTATCAATATATGAGATTCTTTTGGGCCAATGCTCCCACGGCCGTTACTTCGGAAGGCGCCCTTCTTATGTTTAAAAGGATGAATGCAGTTGCCCTGTTGATATGCCTCCCTGCCACTCTCTTACAAGGACAGGCTGTTACTCAGCAAAGCAAGCCTGAAAGCACTCAGCAAACGGGCCAGCAGGCTTCGCAAACCACACCTGCGGAGACTCCAGCCCTCATGGGATTCGGACTTGAAGATGGGACGCCGGTCAAGTTGCGTCTGAAGCGAAATTTGTCGTCAGCAACGGACAGAAAAGGAGATATGGTTGACTTTGAGGTCATGGAGGATGTGAAGGTGAACAACATCCTCGTCGCACCACGTGGCGGCCTAGCTTGGGCGACAATCACGGACGCAGAACCCAAGCGTCGTATGGGGCGTGGTGGAAAACTGGATGTGAACATTGATTCGCTACGGCTCAAGGACGGCGAAAAGATACCCCTGCGAGCGGTTAAGGAAACCAAAGGAGGGGGCCACACCGGGGCGATGACTGGGGCCATGGTTGGGACCGCGCTCGTCTTTTTCCCGGCCGCACCTCTGTTCCTCTTCATGCATGGCAAGGACATTAATATTCCCGAAGGTACCGAGATTACCGCATACGTTGCAGGAAATATTCCGCTGGATAGAGCGAAATTTGACTCGGGGTCACAATCGCTGGCAGCAGAGTCCACGGGGTCGCTTGGTCAGGCAACGGTTTCGGTCAGCTCGGTTCCTGCCCGGGCGGACGTAGAAGTAGACGGCAAATTCGTGGGAAACACGCCTTCGTCAGTGGTCCTTCCGCGGGGCGACCATACGATCAAAGTATCGAAGAAGGGATATCGGACGTGGGAGCGCACCTTGACGGTCTCAACCGGCAGTGTGAATTTATCTGCGGAACTCGACGCAGTACAGTAAGTCCTACGATTCCGGAGTGCGGCCCAGGAACGAGGTCGCCGACAAAGAGTATCTTGCAAGGCGAAGGTCAACTTCGTTTTACGGCTATCGCCGGTGGCGTTTTAGGAGAAACCTGGTGAAAAGATCAGCAGTCGGGCTCGTATTGCTATACATGTTAGCGCTGCCACTTCACGCTTCCGTTGCCGCCACCGAAGCCAAAAATCACGTGGGAGAGAATGCAACGGTATGTGGGGAGGTCGCGAGCGCACACTACGCGATGAGAAGCCGTGGAAGTCCAACATTCATCAATCTCGACCGGCCGTATCCGAACCAGGTTTTCACCGTCGTCATCTGGGGTAGCGATCGACCCAAATTCGGAAATCCAGAAACAGCCTACGAAGGGAAACACGTTTGTGTGACCGGGCGAATAACGCTCTACCGCGGCGCTCCCGAAACGGTTGCATCCGAGCCTTCTCAAATCAAAGCGGAATAGACTTAGCGCCGGAAGCATTCGCGGCAGCGAAAGTGGATATTGCCATTAGGGAGGCGACGGACACGCTCGCCGACTCCTTTGGGCCGCTCAGGCAGATATTTCTCATCAGCAGCCATTCAGTGGGATGCGAAGACAAACAGCTTACTCGCCGTCCCGACATATACCTTCCCGTTGACGACTGTGGGAACCGCGAAATGGACACCCGTTCCGAGACCACGGCTTCGAAAGAGCTCCCTCGAAAGGTTCGTCGCGTCGTAAGCGTGCAGGGAGACTGAGGATGCGTGATCCATCGCCCAGACAATACCATTACTGGCTCCATTGGCGGAAACGACCGGCTCCGCACCGGGATAGGTAAATACGAATCCGCCTTTCGATATCGGCGTGGTCGACATCTTGCCCGTGGAGGAATTAAACCTGAAGGCTTTTAAAACGTCATTGTTTCCCGCAAAGTAGAGCGTGTGATTCCAGAACGCCGGTGTCATAAAACAATGAGCCTTTGGTTGCCTGCTGCCGCCACCCCCGACTTGGTTGTCGACTTCCTGGATAATCTGGCGGTTCGAGCTGGGGTGAAATCGGCCCATATTGATCCGGTCGACAACGTAGATCGCCGGAAATTTCCCGCAACCGATCGCTTCGTCCGGGAACGCGCTGCGCGAGTCGACCAGCAGCACGCCTCCGGCGCCCAAATCCAGGTCCTGGGCGGTCAGCGCCGCTTGGTTAAAAGGAGTGAAGTAGTCGAGCGGGGTCAGATTTGGACTCAACCTGACGAAGCTATTGGAAAGGTTCGACGTACCATTCCAGCTTCCGTTCCCCGTCATGGCGTAGACATTCCCGGTCGAGCTAGCGGCGAGGCCGGCTCCAGACATCCAGACGGCACCCTCGCCCCCGCCAGGGGTGGAGTTCCAGACCCCCACTTGGGCTAAAGAACTGGCGGAGAAGGCTATGATCCACCCGTGGTATGGCGGAGTGTCATCCCCGGTGGAACCGAAAGCAGCATAAACGTTCCCGCTCGCCAGCAACAAACCCGGCCGTTGCATTTGCTGTTTTGGTTGGAAGCCGGATGGCTTGATTACCGCCGGACTACCGCCTTCCTCCTGCCCGGTTGCCACTTTCAGGGCATGCAACCGGAAAACAACCCGTCCGCTGTTGAGCGTTTCGGCGACCACGTACAAAGTTCCGGTGGAAGCGTCAATTACGGGCGTGCCGGTTATGCCAAGTTCCTCAAGCTCGGCGTGTGCATTGGGGACAGTTGTTGCACCCGGCGGGATGAGACTTCTGTGCCATAGTGGAGGTCCGCTCTTGTCGGCATCGAAGGCATAGACCGAGTCGTGTTCCGTTGCCACAAAAACTACATTGTGCGTTCCACCGGCGATCGAAACATGTGATAGATACAGGGGCTGAGCAAGGACCTTTCCGTCAACCGAATGCTCGAACAGAATTCCAAAGTGGGCGGAGTTTACATTGCTGGGCGTGAGAATCGTCTCGTTTTGTTGTTCCCCGTTTCGCGCATTGTTACCTTTCCAGGTCGTGTAATGGAGACCGGTTGCCTGTGCGGCCGCGTGTGTCGAGAAGGTCTGCTGCACCAGCGCCGTGAAGGCAATCACGCAGAGCAAACCCGGCCCCGCCCAGATTATGCCCTCCTTCAGAAACCCCGCGGCCGCGTGTCGTTGAATGGAATGGGTGTGAGTACGTGCGATCGGCGAACCACTCGGTTCCATATTGGGTACTCTCTTTCCGAGATGAATGCTGCTGGTTCTAGACTGGCGTTTGTTCCAATCGGAAAGGCGCTCCTCAGCCTTTTTCCGCTCTGTCTCTAAGATGGGTTACCAAGTAGGCGTGTTTGTTATGAGACGCAACCGATTTAGCAGCGGTTGCCGCTGGCCGTTTGTTTTTCCTCGCAAGCGAAGGGCTGCATACCTCTCGATCGAAAAGTTTCTCCAGCGCCGTTAACCATGCTTCTCGGGGCGAAGCTGGTTTCTGCGCCGTTATCGAGCGGCAACAGCAGATCCGCTTCGACCAATTCGTGGAGGTCTTCAACCACGAGCGCCCCCACGAAGCTCTGGATAGGAAATGTCCGGAAGCGGTCTACCAATCCTCCCTCTCTACACCGGGTTGCCGGACATCGACTATCCCTTCCACGACAAAACCATCGTGACCACTCGCTGTAGCCGCATCTGCCTGGCCAACAAAAAAACCAAGCCAGGTCTTCGCCGGCCAGGCCGTCGGCATTTAAAGAGATCCACGACGACATCTGGCTGGTCAGTTTTATGGATTGGGATTTGGAATTCTTCGATTTGGACACTCGGGTCCTTGAACCGCTCGAAAACCCGTTCAGCCCGAAAGTGTCACCCATGTGACCGGTACATTGTGTCACCCATGTCTCCGGGCCGGACCTGAGAAATGTGGTCGGGGAGAGAGAATTTGAGCCTCCGACCCCCTCGCCCGAAAAGTAGGTTCAACCGCGCTAACCTGTTGGCCGGCTTCGCGTTCAAGGTTTTGCACTTTTCGACTTTGCACCCAACTTGCACCCAGATCGTCCCGGGCTGTAGCGATCGGTTGTCTTGCGCATCTGACATACCGGTCATACAATAGGGTGTATGCGAAGCTTCACGGTTCGTCTGCCTGAGCCGCTCTTCGCCGAGATTGAGAACGAGTCGCATGAACGCAAGCTCTCGAAGTCAGATGTAATTCGCGAGCGTCTCGAACTGGCGATTCGTCATGGGGACGGCTCCGCTCGAACGCTCGATTCCATTCGAGATCTGATCGGTTCTGTCAGCGAGCTGCCCGCCGATCTCAGCAGCCGCAAGAAGGCCTATCTGCGGAGTGGAGGCTATGGCCAGAAGCGTCCTCGCTGATGCGGGATTTCTTGTGGCTCTTCTCAGCCGGGGGGACGCACATCACTCATGGGCCGTCGGCCGGGCCTCTCAATTTCCTCCGCCTTGGACGAGCGCGGAATCCGTGCTGTCGGAAGCGTTTTACCTTCTCGGGCAAGCCGGACGCGCACCTCTCGCAAAGCTCATCG
>Ga0123355_10007508_pt1 | contig 16354 bp, 7 predicted proteins | sample TergutEmb28metaG_3_FD_89872 | JGI IMG/M metagenome (GOLD analysis project Ga0123355, IMG submission 89872) | Embiratermes neotenicus P1 segment gut microbial communities from Petit-Saut dam, French Guiana - Emb289 P1 | ecosystem: Host-associated > Arthropoda: Insects > Digestive system > Gut ...
TATATCCATCATCAGGAGCTTGCGACTATTCTGTTGAATTACCACATTGGTCGTATTGTTCTTGGTTCGATGTGTGTTGGAGTTTCGGTGTGGTTGGGTTGGAGTGGTATCCATGTTGCAGGCGGATACCACTCGAACCCAACCACACCGCAACTCCAACACAATCAAAAACAGAAATTGTATGAACTTATATTTATTGGACCGTGCATCATTGTGATAGTTGGAGAATAAAAGACCAACTTGATGTCACTTGCTATTTTATTTTACCTCTTATGCGCTCAACATTTTTCGGACATTAATATATCCATCATCAGGAGCTTGCGACTATTCTGTTGAATTGCCACATTGGTCGTATTGTTCTTGGTTCGATGTGTGCTGGAGTTTCGGTGTGGTTGGGTTGGAGTGGTATCCGTGTTGCAGGCGGATACCACTCCAACCCAACCAAACCGAAACTCCAACACAATCAAAAACAGAAATATGTATGATCTTATGTTTATTGGACCGTGCATCATTGTGATATTTGAAGAATAAAAGACCAACTTGATGTCACTTGCTATTTTATTTTACCTCTTATGCGCTCAACAAGTTTCGGACATTAATATATCCATCATCAGGAGCTTGCGACTATTCTGTTGAATTACCACATTGGTCGTATAGTTTTTGGTTCGATGTGTGTTGGAGTTTCGGTGTGGTTGGGTTGGAGTGGTATCCGTGTTGCAGGCCGAAGCCTGCAACCTGCAAGTGACATCAAGTTGGTCTTTTATTCTTCAACTTTCACAATGATGCACGGTCCAATAAACACAAGATCATACATATTTCTGTTTTTGATTCTTAGGTGGAGGAGTCTTGGATTCGAATGACTTAATGAGAATGAAATGTTGTCTTATTTTATTTTTAATGTGCTTGGTCCGTGTTATGAATTGCATAATGTGTGATCAGCTCCCACCAAGACTGCTCAGCGCCTCGACTGTTATATGGATTCGCATTTTGTTGTAGGTGATGAATAATGGAGGGGCACGGAGAACGGAATGTCACAGTGCTTGTAGCAAATAAAAATGCTGGTATAATTTTTTCTAGTTGGGGATTGTGGAAAATGACACTGTTCACGTTACAGAACTTTAGACCGTAGTATGCCGTTCAAACCCTTTACGGACTTCTGACTTAGGAATAGGCTGTCGGAATTTGAAGTAATTTACATTTTTCGACTCTGTTGCCTACACGTACTTTAAGAAAATTTTATTGCGCTTTCCTTACCTCCATCTTCCGGGCCACTGTAGCAACCACTCTGCCAGGATATGACTACCAACTGGACGACTGGCTGCTGGTGGTGTTATGATTGATAGCGCCGTAGAAGCTCGTTTTACTGTGTTATTGCAACCCGGTGTTTGCCGAACTGTGGGTTACGAACCTCTTAGTAAGAAGATGAATGTAGAATCATTGAATATAACCGTCCAGCTTATTTGAATAGGCTTATATAATTTTTATGATGTATGTGTTAATAGGATTTGATGTGAAATGCCCAGCAACTCACACAATTGCTTTTCATTTGCATGCTACGCTTGTATACACGCATGCGCACTCCATAACGTCAATTGCAGTCACAAATATACCTAATGTCGGTACACTGTGCCTTCAAGAGAAAGCCCAATGCGTCATAGGTTTTGGCGGGTTGTGAGATTTAATATCATCATTTATTTGAAACGAAGCTTCTTCTGTATGAATAGAACTGGACATAGAAAATCTTCTTCAATTTAATTTAAAACGAATTTTGCACAGTGGACTCTTTACGGAGGATCAGTGCGTTAGTTTCATGTTTTGGAAAAGTCTGTAAGCATGTAATTGCATCTGCTTATGCAGCACCTTGTAGATCGTAGTTTCGAATATACCAAGTAGCAAACTGCAACATGATAGAGATTTATTTTCACGATGCACACACGATACCAATATGCACTGAGCATTTTCCTTCTGGTTTGTTTAGTAATTTTTCTTAAGACATGTCCTGTTTCCTAAAATTGAGTAAAGAAATGACGAACCGATATGGCAGTTGGTTATTCTGTTATGTGCGTGCGTCAGAAATTGCGTTCGACTGTTACTATAGACAGGTCATATGACACATTGTGTGTTACACGTATGGCCGTTGTCTAACCGACTGAAACAGGCACACAGTTTTACCGTCAGTGATTGAGTCGAGTACGTATGTCCGCGCTAATGCTCACAAGGCAAAGAACGAGAACTATATTCAGTGTGAAACGTTCTACACCAAACCTTGTGATTATACTCGGATGTCTCAAGCGAACTGGGATATGGAACTACAAAATGGTATTTCTTCATTGATCTGTAACCACGCTGTTTTCTCTACCAATGCTATTTTTAAGGTTGCTCGCTTTAAAAATTATATTGTGTCCTGCTGCATTTTGTATTGTAAAAGTATTATTATATAATATTATGGCTTCATTGCTGAGTTCTGAAACTAGATAGACTTTTTTTTAAGCTAATGGTTCCGTGAATCATAAGTTTATATTACGAGATAAAAATCCAACTAGATGCAACAGTATGCAGCCTGTTTTATTTTACTGCAAAATCACCCTACATGTTTCGGATGCCTACCGCACCCATCATTAGGAGTACTAAAAACTGTAGCCGCAACCTCCGGTACACGTACTGCAGTCCCGACCTTGTCACGTTGTAGGGAATTAGCTGTACCGATATTATGACCTGTATCGGAGTCTGCGGCTACAGTTTTTAGTACTCCTGATGATGGGTGCGATAGGCACCCGAAACATGTAGGATGATTTTGCAGTAAAATAAAACAGGCTGCATACTGTTGCATCTAGTTGGATTTTTATTAATACCTTATATACATAGACTTTCTTTACATTTAGAAGGAAAGCTACTTGCTAAAGTCTGATTTGTGGGTTGGTTGTGTAATTATGTGTGCTATCAAGAAGCGTAAAGTAGGAACTTGGGAAGTTCTCGGAAAAATATAATTTTAGAGAGAAGTTCGCATATATATTGGGATATTTTCCAATCATGAAAGTCGTGGAGTGAGCTATTTTGGCATTTCTGTTCCCAGTCACAATGAAGTTGTTATGAACAACCGAAACGCCTTTATCATGCGGCAACTTCTTCGACAATTCAGTATTGCGTGTAGCCGACTTCGCTGTCTATTTCGCTCATTCCTCACATGATCTTATTAACTGTGCTATACTTACAGTCCTTGACACCCGTGGATCGGCAAGATAGTATAATTATAGTGATTCTAATGTTATTGACCTCTACTTGCAAATTATTAAAATTTCCTACATCGAGAGACATTAAGATAAACGTGTCGTGAAACAAAACGGCAGAAGCCATATTGCAGCACAGTTACGCCAAATAACAGATAATTTGAGATTGGTTCATGATAAGCATGCGAGGACCGAACCAACAAAGAGAAATGAAGTTAAAAGATAAAATTCCTTTTTTTAATAAACCCATTTTTATTTATTTCGGAAATTGTTTTACTGCCTACTTGCTAACACCCTGAAGATCAACAGCAGAGCAAAACCACAATGTTACCAGTAGTTATATATATATATATGTTTGAGTGTGTGTTTGTGAAACGTCATCTCTTGCTTTGCGGGAAGAACTTGAATTCCTTGTGCACTTTAACGAAAGAACAGATGACAATACTTGCTCCAGTAATTAGAATAAAGCAAGTGAGTAAGTTGTGATTTAGGACACAGGCGTCGTAGTATAATTAGGGAAGTGATGTGCATGAGGCTACATTGTGTTTGTCATGTGAATGGCTTGGGAGTGTGAGGATATTCATGTTCAACTTCGGGGAAAGGGGGAGCTTCTTGGAAAACATTCATTCACATGACCGATAAGGAGATCTGAAGATACAAGAAGGAGATTGCAGAGTAACATTAATATGATGTTTAAGGGGATGAGTTATGGAAATTGAAGACAACTATGTCTTGCTGAGGATCGTGTCCTTTTGTGGGCTCAGCTAGCTCTGTTTGTGGTGCTGTATTGCAACGGCAGGCTCTTAGTTATGTGCCTAAGCTACTGAGAAGCAAGCACTGGAAGTGATTTGTACCGTTTTCTTGTGTAGGTTGAATTATACAAAAAACAGTTCAGTCCTGTATCAGACGTAGAACCTTGTATTTATGATCATATTATTGCATGTTGCTACGCCCATGCTTACTAACACGCTATGCATGTGGGTAGGGGGCGTGGAAGTGAATCTCAGCGTGATTTCTGTATAAGATTGGTGCGTGTTATCGGTTCAAGAAACATGCCGCTTTTACCTTCAAAGTAAGAACTCACCCCGTATGTGTTGAGTAGGAGACTAGGTCGATTTCGGAGCCATTTTGGTCATTACGAAGGAAAGAAGTGTTACAGTGCCACTACCAGGGATCGAAATTTATGGGTAACCGGTAAAACAATTCATTTTGTGTGGAGTAAACCCTTTCGCTTCTATCGACGCGAAATTAATTCGCAGGTAATGGCTTTTGATATTCAGGGTTTCCTTGACGTCTGTCAGCCCATCGCAATGTCTGTATGTTCCCAGGACCATCACAGGGGTAGAAGTGTATTCCAAGAGCGGAGTACGAATCTCCGGTCTAGCATCTGTAGGTGTGTATGTGTGTGTATTGTCTTACATGTGTTTAACGACGCTGTCACGAAGACTATTAGCATTGAGTGCACACCTTAAACTGGGCACCGCTGATATAGACATCGTGGGGTCCTGGTGGTGTGGCCTACACAAACCACACCACATCGGCAGTTATCATGCAACTACAGCACAGAAAATAAAAAATCTCATTACGTTATGGAACAAACCTTAAGATGACCTGTACAGTTCAACACATATTACATTAGAGAAAATATATTGTTTTAAATATTATAGTTACATATAATAAAAATACATTATTGTTTGTTCAGATAAGGAAATTTATACTTCTACTTAAGTGCCTGAAATGAGACAGTTTTAAAATTGTGCTTTATAATGAATTATAATTTTGGAGCTCAGATTTTGATAAAATATTTGTTTCGATATTATAAAAGATAATGGCATTAAATTTTATAACTGTGTTAAGTTTCAGTAGCCTGGCGACGCTTGTTGATTTGTTTAAATTATGTAAAGTTGTGTCGGCAGAAACCTGCTGTCTCCGTCTTATATGGTAAAGCACGCAGAATGTGGAGACAAGAGATTATTGGAAACTTCCCTAACCTCTGTTATGGGTGCCATATCCCTAAGAGTGCAGTGTAAAACTGCATGCTTCGCATTGGGACTTGTATTTAGCGACAGCGCTCTGACGTCACAGGTTTCGTCTCAGACCCAGGTACCCCTTCTCCCCCTCCATCTTCATCTAGATTGCCCCTCTCTCACCTAAGGTTTCTTGCCCATTCGGAAGTTTTGTCTTTTCCATTTAGCTGAAAGCACATATAAGCCTTCTCTTCTGTCGAATGTTCATAGTAAATGAGGCGGTTTCAGCCGATAGAGGGTGACAGGGTGTGGATTGTTTTCAGAGCAAAATTCTCTGAAGGTAATGTTTACCCTAGAACAGGCCAAGAAGGCCCAGAAGGGGAGTATAAGTATAGCTCTACTCTTTCTTTAACCTCGACACTATATGCGGGTGGATTGTCAACGCCATGCCCCGGTCGCTATGTCCCCGGGAATAGGATGTATAGGATGTTGGGTGGGCCCCACGGCCAGTCTGGACGGGTGCGGAAAAACTCGCCCCCCACTGGGGTTCGATTCCCGGATCGTCCAGCCCGTAAGGAGTAGCTGTATTCCCTAGTTTTTAAATTAATTAATATATTCTATTCAAGCAGATTTTAAACCGATTTTACGTATTATGCTCTAAAATAAATTATTTCTTATTTTACTTTAAGGTTCTCCCTCATGCTGAGAATACCTAAAATTCTGTTTGCGGTAAAATGTTTGTGAATGCTGAAACTGTAGGTCTGTGTAAGAAGATGATTGTGATGCATACTAAGGATGTGAACGTTAGCTCAATAAGGCTAACGTTAGTAACTAAATGGCAGAGGTATTAATACACTCTTTCCTCTTGAGGTTAGGCGAATAAGTTGCGGGGTATAGACTCTCAGTAACACATGAGCTCTCACACTCGTTTCTACAAATTTCACACCATATTTAGCGTACACGTGCCTGCTATAATAAAGAACCTCGTGGGATGAGGTTCATTTTGAAGAAGCGAATTCATTAATGAGCAACGGCAGAACTGGCAGTGGTTAGTACAGTGCAAGGGTGAACAGCACAAAAAGTGTGAAAGTGTGAGCCTTAATTTGTATCTTTATGTTTTAATCCATTTTTTACGATTGTCGGCAAATTATAAACTGCCAAGTCTTCTGCAATATTGCTACCACGAGTGTTTTCACAGCACAACATACTGACCAAGTATCCTGTTGACTTAACAACGCCCAATTACGCTTATAGTTGGAGGGTTGAATGCAGCCGCCATAGCTTTTATGTTCTGTTAAAGTTTAGACATGTAAATGTGAACATAATTAAAACTATATTAAGTCTGCATGGTTTTTAAAATCAGACATGTGGTTGGTCAGTGAATAATTAACAATCCGAGGTCCTGTTACTGGTAGAATATAACGTTAGTTATTATCTTAATCTGGTAGCTGGAACTTAGGAAATTCTCTTTGTGAGGCTGTGTTCGTATACTGCAAGTTACACATTCAACCTTTTCTTGTGACTGGCGGGCGGCGTGATTAATTGTCACGAGCTCTGGAACGGAACTAGACCGGGGCGCCTTTTTAAGAGATTAGACGAAAGGGGCAAAAGGTTCGTGTTTCCGGGGACATGGGGTTGCTTTGCATTTGTTGTAAAACTCCGGTCTTGGCGTCTCCGTCGCGCCATACAGACATTTTTGCTACTTCAGTAGCGAAAGTTTACTTAGCCTCTAACTGTCAAATATAATGTGTCACTTAGTGTTTTATTTACTTTCTCTTTATAAGTTGCTCAACATGTTTCGGGCAACCTAGTGCCCATCCTCAGGAGCTGACGACTCCGTGGTTTTATCGCCTCGTGTGGTGTAGTGCTGTAACAATGGGCAGTGTTATTTCCAGACGGGTCTGCCCATTGTTACAGCACTACACCACACGCGGCGATAAAACCACTGAGTCGTCAGCTCCTGAGGATGGGCACAAGGTTGCCCGAAACATGTTGAGCAACTTATAGAGAGAAAATAAATATAACACTAAGTGACATCTAGTTGGTTTCTTATTCCACACTGAATTATGTTGCACGGTCAGCCACACATCATGTCAAATTTAAATTTAAGGGCTGATAGTTGTTTCCTTCTCATCTTCATAGGTTTTCAGATGTCTTCTCCACACTGCATTATATCATATAACTGTACCAGCACATGTGTCACGTTTGTTTATCAATGCCGTTTAGCTGCATCAGTTACAAAATGTTATTTTCAAGTAATGTCTTAGAACCTGCCGGAAATAATTCAGACAGACCGCAGCCTTAATGGTCAGATTCCACCATGTACCTGTCAGACCCGAAGTGGAAGACAACGTATAGGCCCGACACCCCGGCGCTCCTTCTTTTTGAGCGTCATTATTTGTCCAAACAGTTCATAAGGGGCCATTCAGTTCAGTTGGCCTAACTAACTTCGGGGTCTACGCAACGACCTCAAGTTACTGACCTATCAGGCTGCGTTTTCGTAAGAAACGGTGTTATTTCAGCAACTTTGTAGGGGCATATTTTGTTTACAGACTGAAGAAAATAACTCCAGGAACGCCATTTTTCTAAGTTTCTTTATCCACGAACATACGATTTTCCTACATGTGAAGGATTGAATGCGCGTGAATAGCTTTTCTTCCGTTGACTCATCTCATAATGTGTCAATTGTCACCTGTGCGAGGAACATGTAGCACATGGTATTCGGTAACTACGCGATGGGTTTCGTACTGTAGGTTTTTGACACAGTTCAAGTTCGCGCACTTCGGAGGAACGATCTGCCTCCATATTATTATTCATGTTCTTCGGTGTGAGCTGACACTGGAGAATGAACTTCAGCTTACGCGTCATTTTTGCATTGTAGGTACTCATTCGATATTACCCACTTTCACAGATTTCGTGAATTGTGCTATTTATATTCGAAATTCACTATTGAATCAAATGTGTTTGAAAGCTACCATGTAATGATGTCTCGTGCACCTACATGGTGTGTCCTAAAATTATGCGTCGCAAGGACTTTTGCAGCTTAACGAGACTGTTCCCATGGTTGAGGTCTGTGAGTTATGCGGTGTGGTCGAAGAAACAATTGAGCAAATCCTGTGGTCTCTGTCTGTGGTAAGAGCCGAGGCTGAAGAAAGAGTTGAGCATGGAACATGTAATACAACAAACACCATCACAGGGCAGCACTCCGGCAGATGAAATTAATGCTTGATTTGCTCCAGTAATAATGAAATGATCGCCGGTCCCAGTGGCCGCGCGGTTTAAGGCGTAGGTCTGCGACCACTCGCCTGCTGAGATTGTGGGTTCGAATCCCACCGCGGGCATGGATGTTTTTCTGTTGTGAGTGTTGTGTGTTTTCAAGTAGAGGCCTCTGCGACGCGCTGATCTCTCGTCCAGAGAAGTTCTACCGACTGTGATGCGTCGTTGTGTGTGATCTAGAAACCTCAAGAATGAGGAGGTCATGGCCCGCGTTGGGCCGCAGCGCCACAGGAAAAAAAAAAAAAATGAAATTATCAATGAATGCGACAGTGGTGTAGCGCGTTATAGGCACGTGGATTGTAAGTAAATAAACGTGTATTATAATTCATTCATAAAAGTACTTTCTTTGGTAACAAGCATTAAAAAATATGTATTTTAGAAGAGCAGTTTTTGTATTTCTTATTCATAAACTATTGTGCGCCTTAAACACAATCGCGTCTTGTACACCAAGAAATAAATTAATAACCGTGATGTGTCAAGTGAAACATATATTTAGCACTGACATTAATGAGATAGTGATCAAGCACGGTGAAATGGACAGGACAGGGTTTGTACATAAATAAATTTGGAGACGTGTCAGTCAGAGAAGTCGAATTCCCATCCGAGAATCCAAGCGAGACCTTCTGCACATAAAATAGAGACTTTACTGCCTAAACTAACCTGTTGTGTAATATTATGCATGAGAAAACGCACTGCATGTTATGAGGCTGTTCACTGCTGCTCAGCTTAGACGATCAAGACATTGGCAGCCAGGCTTGCACTTTGTATTTGCCTAAGATGTAAAACAGACTGTTGAGCGACCAGATTATTTTGAGGGCGCGTGGCACGAAGAGTCTGTGTAATAAATACAGTACATGTTGCGTTGGGGGGGGGGATGAGCTGCACACATCAGACCAATATGGTGCCGCACATTTCTTATCAGCAGCGTGTAATGTCTCTCCCAGACCGTGGGTGACTTTACAGGTCCGCTGGCGTGCATTCCATTTTTTTTTTCTCGACACCCCTTCAACTTCTCACGTAATTTCTGTTTATCTCTCGCCCTCCTACATCTCTTCCGCTTTGGATCTTCTTTACTTGGAGTCATGTTACCTTCATAAATGGCACCGCCTCCCTTGTAAGTTATGTTCCTTACTTCCTCCGTTATCACTCATGTTGTCTGTACCTTTCACCTCTCTTTTACCTCCGCTGTCTTTCATGCTGAATAGCAAGTAGGCGCAGGTTTTTTTTTTAACTGCTTCTACCGTGAGAGGTTACGTGAGAATATTCCCCTTTGTGTTTAAGGAGCACGGTGCCCCATATGCTTCATATCTTTGGTATCAAACGCCATTTTAGAAAGACAGCGTGTTTTATGTGATTACGAAATGTTTTCATGCAATAGACTGTAATTTTACTTTTCTACACAGCCCATTCCTGAATAATTTAATATAGAACTAAATGCCGTAGGCTTTCCATGTCATTAATATTTTAATTAACGCTATTTCTTGTCAAGTTTGGTCCAGTAACTGGTCCTTGGGATTCACATATCATCAGGATCCTGGTCTTGCTCGACGGTAGTGTGTTCGGTAAAGACGTACTCAGTTGCTAAGATGACATAGCGTCGGTCGTCGAGTGATGAAATATGAATGTGGAACACTGGTGGAATACTACTGACGGGGACAGCCCCAGTTACTCAGAGATAAGCCTCTCCCAATGCTAGTTTTTCTACCACGGATTGCACGTGGACTGGCGTGGGATCCAAGCCTGAATTCCGCTGTGAATTAAATGAATCATCATTGCGTCCAGACGGGAAAAAATTGTTTATTGGAACGCGTAATTTAAGGGTCTCGAAAATGGTTATATGGACCAGATAATTTATATAACTTAAAATTACAAATGTGTTTTGTGTTTTATCAAATGGGTGTGTCTGTTATACTTCTATGGATCCATCTGTTTGAATCAGGGTTTAGGTACGTACGTCTATTACACATACGTATATAGATTATCGGACTGTTTGCTGTTTGTTTAGCTACATTTAACGTAGTTTTTGGATCCTGTGTTGACGGCATATGGCAACTGAGGAGAATCTTATTTCCAGGGTTGTATGAGGTAAAGTGCTGTTACTGTAGTTCTGTTTTTCGGGATTGAAGTTTCAGGTATGTTAAGGGGTGACGGCAATAAGGTTTTTCGTATGAAAGTAAGTTGATGCAGAGAGATTAAGTGCGTTTCTGCTGAAGAGAAAAGTGTTTACATGAAGGAAATCCGTCTTTATTGCTTTTGTCTCTTCAAAGCACGATTAATTTGAATTTCTGTCGAAAATTTTTTTGCTTAATGTAACTAAGTGACAAGCAGGTTTTAACCACTTTATTGCGTGTCTCCAGCACAGTGAAAACTAAAAGCACTTGTTCTCTAAAAATAAAGTACAGTTGAAGTGACAGGATGGGGAAGGTCTGTGTCGGCTATGTAACGAGGGTGAAAACCGTGATCTATGAATCGTGCTTAATGGGTAAATGAAAGCCTTGAAAATTAAAAAAAAATTATTGTAACAACTTGGCACATCGTTAACAAGGAGTTCGGAACAAGCGATATCGTGGTTTCCTGCTGCATAGGCTTACAGCTCCACATGTCTAGTACTATTACTACAATTATTATCCTTGTTACTACCTTTGTGCAGGGTATTTACAATTATGTACCTGAAACAAAGCGTCTTTCTAGGGTAGAGTGTTACAGCTGTTCTGTATTTACAATTTGTGCCACACGTAATGTTATTTCGCCCGTAAAATATGTTTTGTATTTATTATTATTTTATCATCATCATCATCATCCTCTCCTTTTTGCATTGTATTTATTCTTATATTCCTGAGACAAACTATGTCCCTAGGGAATACAGTGTTGCAGCTATTCTGTTGTTACTATTCATGGTGCTTATATCGTTAGTTTCAGTGTTAAATTATTATTATTATTATTATTGTTTTATTTTTATTTTAAGAACTTGTCACAGTTTCTGCATAGAGTAATTCCGAGAGATATAATCTCAGACTTCCGCAATGTCATCGTGTCTGTGATTGTCTACATGCAAATAACGTATGCATATAATGTATGTTAATGATATATCTCCGTCCCAGATTTCACATTCTTACTGTCAGTTCCTCATTAATTATCGCCTTCAGTCAACAATCTAAAGAAAATGCTCACGCTGCCCCTCTTTATTTTACACACGAAAAGTTTGACTTAACTAAAGTTATGTATTTAAGGTTTACGGTGTCGTATTGTTTCAGGACCTAAAAGTAAGTGGCGATAGTGTCATTCCCAACTTACAAATTTGCGCATCCGTAGTATTATTACTTTCTGTGGGAAATTAAAAAGCACGGCGCTGGCATGTCCTCCCACTTCATAATGTTCATTCCAAATTTTGTAAAAATGGGTCATCTGTTTCAGCTATTGAAGCTGGAGACACACAGACATCATGGTGATCTCAGAAGTCTACGTACTTCCTATTATGAGAGAAAGTGGATACAAATTGCGATGCAAAATTTAATATACCTTACATTCCAAAAGCGGAGTGAATTCACAGCAGATGACTTGTACTTGTGTTGATATGAAAATGGAGCATCGTAAGTTGGGATACTGTAATCTGTACAGTGACCAAGCTACGGGCTGGGGGACCAACGAATCATAGTTCGATTCCCGACAGAAGCAGGAGATTTTTCTTTTCTCTGAAGTGCCCCGGTTCGAACTGGAACTCACTAAGGGTTAATTTCCTGAGAGCAAAGCAGCCGATGTATGAACCTAAACATTTCCCTCATCTAGTGGCGTGGTATGGTGCTCAGTTAAGCACACGATAACATTTTCCTTTAATTTTTATTAATTAATTAAGGCAGAAACCGGAAACTCGTGGTGCCGGACTGTTGTACCCCAACAGGGAATTTATATTTCGATAGAGAAGAAGCAATTCTTCGATACAGGGACGTGTCTTTTAAATGTAATATTTAAAATTTAGAATATAGGGCTGTAATTCATTGTACCGTATACTTCAATTTAATTAGTTAAACTTCACATAGAATTCAAAATTTATCGTATGTCTCTTCTGTATTGTATCGTCTGATTACGTTAAATGGAGAAGGTGTTAGAGGCGGAAGAATATAAGAGAAATGAACATTTCCATGGACAGATCTCCCGTTCCAAGAAGTCTGCCGAATCGAATATCTATAGTATTTAACGAAGAGTAAATTTCTGCTTCGTTGAACAAAATCTGCAATAGAATGGGTTTTGAAAAAAGGGCAAACAAAAATAAAGGAAATGAATTTGTATGTATTCCACTCGGGGGCACTGTATAATTGATGAAATTTTATTTCATACTAACTGGCTAACTTACTGACTGAATGACTAAGTAATTAACTAACCCACCAACGAACTAACAAACTGACTCTCACCTGCTCATTCAGTCTTGAAGTACAGAAATTTTGCGGAATTTAATACAGAATGGAGCTTCTAAATACTTGATGGTTTTTGAAATTAAATAAATAATGAAAGAAAAGAGGCAGTTTATGAACACATGCGCACATATATGTATACGAACAGGAAATATACAAATTCACAAATCAATGTAGAATTAACTGCAATTGTCAACGTTAGAAAATGACATTTTTTCAGGTGACCTACATCGACACCACTGCACTCTTGCTTTCGGCCTGGTAGAGATTTACCTTGTAACGTGCACCTAAAAACATCTGTAATTAAAGCTGTTTGGTTTTCGTGCTGGTTGTTGTGGGTTATATTGCTAGGAGAAAACAGCTTGAAAATTCTCTATGTAACACGCGATGATGCTTCAAATTTTTATGACATCTTCACATTTCCGTGAGATATTTCTGTTGCAGCAGACGACGCGCTTTGAATATCCGAAATATAATCTTCTGACGTCAGGTCCGAGAGAACTGTAACGGTGAACCAGTGAGCAGGCCACAACATTTGAATGTTTTTGATACGTATCATAGAGGGGCGCGGTGTCTGTCGGTGCGGCATGGACTGTGCGCAGCAGGGTTGGACCACGCCCCGACTGTCGCATCTGCACGAACTCGGTCCTTTGCTGTTGGACAGTTCGTTCCCTTGGCACTAAAACTGCACTAACCTAGTGACTGGACGTGTAACTAACTACCTGTTCATGTCACTGACTCCGCTTCCTGATTACCTGCGAACTGCACTAAGTAGCTGACATTGGGCCAGTGTGACTGCCCAAGTAGCAGCCTGCCGGCCTTGCACTTCACCTGTAATCACTAGCATAGCCCGGGGCGAATATTCACAGAGATTATTGACTTTAAAAAATCACAATTTATTGGATTTATTTTTTTATATCAATAATTTAAAATTTTCGAGCCCAAATTCACACTTTTTACATTTAATATATTCCGTTTTCCTCCCTGGTGACCACACCACTCTCTCCCTCTGGCTACGACTTTGAGTTCTGTGACTCGCTATTTAGACCGTAGAGTGTATTTGTGATTTGGTGTTTAGGAAAATGAAAGACCTATCAATATTCAAAAGTTACCAAAAAACTGAACTTTGAAGACAATTGTCTTCTAGGATTTGGAATGTGGTAGATATGTGTTGAAATTTCACAGAAACCTTTTGCCTCCATTTTCGTCGTCCTTCCATCAATTACAAAGATGCAGACACCAGGTTCCTCTGATGCTTTGGTACATATCTCTCAGATTATACGGTGTCACTTCCCAGAAGATGGTTATCTCTATAGTCACGGCCTGGAGAGTCTCAAATGTGACTGGCTTTTAGTGAGTTTGATGTGGTTTCTTAGAGATATAAACAGTAATTATATGCATTGTTTTTCTGAGTCTCGTTTCATAGATGCAAGTCGGTTCACATTCTGAAGGGGGAATGGAAAAGTGGGAGTTAAATCCTTTTTATACCTTCCGCCACTTTATCTACACCAATATAATTCTTCATTCATGTCTGCTGTTTTATTCACTGGCTCCTTTTGTCTGCTCAACGTGAACTACATCATCCCCACTTCTGCTATATCATCCACGTCGCTAGAATTTCCACACGTGTTCGTACTTATCCCATTTAATCTCACTTAGGATTATATTTATCTTAGTTATTAAGGCCTTGTAAATTTATTCAACACTCGGTCGTATTTCCGTGGTGTCGTCCCATTTTTCCTGGGTCACTTCCAACTTATAGCCTGGATCATAATTAAGGTACAGCCACATGTAGTGTTGTATTCCGACCCCAGGCGGTGGTTTGTGTGTGGCATTACAGCTGAGATGTAATCGTCTACATGTATCCTGAAACCGTGCAGACTTGTATACGTCTGCGGTTAGAGTGGGGTCCAAGGACGGTTGTTCCTATCTATGGTAAGGGGCTAGGGTCGCAGCTGGCCGGTGGTGTTGGACTTGTTAGCTTTCAAATTACCAGTCGTATGCAGGAAGAGAATGTGACATATTTCAAATATTTGGGTAGCATGATAACCAATGATGCAATATGTACACGCGAAATTAAATCCAGGATTGCAACGGCAAAAGCTTCTGTAGACAAGAACACTTTTTCACCAGCAAATTGGACTTGAATTTAAAGAAGAAACTAGCAAATTGCTGCACTTGGACATAGTTTTGTATGGTGCTGAAACCTGGGCGCTTCGAAACGTAAATAAGAAATAATACCTGGGAAGTTCTGAAATGTGGTGCTGGAGAAGGATGCATAAGATCAGTTAGACCGTTCGTGTGAGAAATGAAGTATTCTTTAGAGTCAAGAAGGAAAGGAATATCCTACATACAATAAAAATAAGGAAGGCTGACTGGATTGGTCACATCTTGCGTAGGAACTGCCCTCTAAAACACATTATTGATGGAAAGGAAGAAGGAAGAATAGACGTGACAGGAAGACGAGGAAGAAGACGTAAGCAGGTACCGGATAGTCTTAAGGAAGTGAGAGGATACTGGAATTTTAAAGAGGAAACACTGGGTCGCGCTTTGTGGAGAACTGTCTTTGAAAGAGGCTATAGACCTGTCGTAAGAGAGACTACTGAATAAATGAATGTTCGAACGTTAACTTCTCTGATGTACTCGTGTTGCCTGCCATCGGTTCGTGTTGGAAGTCTGCACGCCAGCACAGACCGCAAAACTATGGCGACTTCTTTGTAACTCGCCAATGGCAGGCTGAGTCCTACGATTACGGTAGGGGCCGATTTCCGTCACAGAGCCTACGCGCTATAGGAACCCACAAAACGTACGAAAGCAACACCACAGATTCGTCAGTGAAAACTATTAGTGCAACATTTAGTAACGTCGAAACTCAGGGACACACGACGACTTGGCTGGCAACCATTTCTGCACACCGAAACTATGGATGCTCTTTCTAGGACGTTAAAAATGCTACGCGATAAAAGAACGGCAGAGGTACGCTGACAGTTACTAAGTCCATCAAGAAAACTGCAGCCTGTATGGACTACAGTGCTCGTTACCTTCTTCACAAGAGCCTGCAACTGTCTTCTGTTCTGAACCACTTCAGTCCAGTCCGCGCTCTAACATCTGATTTCTTGGCGATATGTATTTGCATGTTACCCCATCTGCTAGTAGGTCTCCTGAATTTTATCTTTCCTTTATGCTTTCCTATTAAAATGTATACATTTATCACGCTCCCGTGCGTGCTACGTTTCTCTCCCATCTTTTATTATTATATTTGATATTGATAGCCGGTCCCACTGGCCGCGCGATCTAAGGCGTAGGTCTGCGGCCGCTCGCCTGCTGAGATCGTGGGTTCGAATCCCACCGTGGGCATGGATGTTTGTCTGTTGTGAGTGTTGTGTGTTGTCAGGTAGAGGTCTCTGCGACGAGCTGATCACGCGTCCAGAGGAGTCCTACCGACTGTGGTGCGTCGTTGTGTGTGATCTAGAAA
>Ga0123355_10007509_pt1 | contig 16353 bp, 6 predicted proteins | sample TergutEmb28metaG_3_FD_89872 | JGI IMG/M metagenome (GOLD analysis project Ga0123355, IMG submission 89872) | Embiratermes neotenicus P1 segment gut microbial communities from Petit-Saut dam, French Guiana - Emb289 P1 | ecosystem: Host-associated > Arthropoda: Insects > Digestive system > Gut ...
TAAACTTCAAAGTAGCCTGATGTCACTTGCTATTTTATTTCACTTCTTATGTGCTCAACATGTTTCGGACATTATTATATCCATTATCAGGAGATTGCGACTATTCTGTTGAATTACCACATTGGTCGTCTTGTTCTGTGAAGACGGAGGATTTAGCATTCCTCCGTCTTTACAGAACAATACGACCAATGTGGTAATTCAACAGATTAGTCGCAATCTCCTGATAATGGATATGTTAATGTCCGAAACATGCTGAGCACATAGGAAGTGAAATAAAATAGTAAGTGACATCAAGTTGGTCTTTTATTCTTCAACTATCACAATGATGCACGGTCCAATAAACATAAGATTCAAAGTAGCCACTACAGAAATGTATCGACGGATCCCTTGGAAACTGGCCGTGGATCACTTGAGATCTGCAGGGGACAGTTGGGGAACTGCTGCGTCATACGCACATTGCCAGTGTCGTTATACATTTTATAATTATTTCATTTTATTATTTTATTTATTAAATTTTATAACATGTTCCAAAAGGAACGTTTTATAAAATGTAATGTAACAGAAAGAATTAGTTACGAATATCAGACTGTGACGTCGATTTCCATACAACCGGTTCGAATCTAATACGTGAGTGGAAGAACCGAATGCTACAGTGTCGTCATCACTGCTGAAGCTGTACTTTCTTTTTGAATATTTCTGGAAACGTGTTTCCTGATGTTAGTCCTCTTCTCCAAACATCTTCAAGTCTTGCTCTTCGTTTTGGTTGTTTTACATTGTTTCTGACTTTCCTTTGTAGTACACAACTTAATGTTCTCGTGTCATGTATAAACAATAATTACTCCTTTGTGTTAGACTTCGTTTTCGTACTTCTCATTGCAAAACCCTTCAGCCTTGACAAGTCTATACTCAGTCGGTTCCTCTGAAGGCGACTGAGAGGAATCTGCAGTCTAGTTTCCTTTATTAATTTTCAAAATTAACAGCTTTACTAAGATAGGACAATATTCTCTGGAACGCAGTATTGCCGTCCGCCACACTCTGTTTACACTTATAGGTATCGAACGATTACGTATCAGTTGCAGACATTTTTTTCTAATGGCTCGACAGCCCTAGTGGGCCTAGACTTGCTCAATGAGGTTCCTCGATCACATTCAGGCACACTGCACTCGGTAGGACTCCTCTGGACGAGTTATCGGCCCGCCGCAAGACCTCTACCTGACAACACACAACATTCAAATGCACCGGCGAGATTGGAACCCGCAAACTCTGCAAGCGAACGACTGCATAACCACGCCTTAGACCGCGCGCCCGGCCACTGGGACCGGCAGACATTACGTAGGGTACAAAAATATTAATCGTACGACTAATTAAGGTGAACTTGGAGGAGCAGGGTGTGACACACCTGTTAAGAGGTACAATTCGTAAGGAAAGGCAACGAGAAACCATCAACTGATACGATACGCACGAATAACACAAAAATGGGGCACCCTGGGATCTCTGAATGCTGAACGCTTCCAATATGGTCATACCATTTAATGCATCGTGGACATGCTCTTTGTCACTTTTCACAATTGTGCCCCTATCACATAATGCTATTACGGTTTTTAGGGTGTTATTATGTTCCTAGGTAGGTGTCACCCTTTTCATAGGCCACGAAGGTCCTTAGGGTGAGCAGAGGTCTAGGTCTACTATTTCTAGGACCTCGGCAAACTAAATGGGGTTGGGGGTCAGCTCCACGCTCCGGCCGCCTTTACCCCCGGAAAGACCCGGTACTCATTTTACAGGAGGCTGGGTGGGCCCCAGGGCCGGTATGGGAGGAACCGGGATTCGATCCCGGACCGTCAAGCCCGTAGTCAGTCGTTATACCGACTGAGCCACCCCGCCCACCATTATACTTCTTTGCAGAAATTAGTTCCGCGTCTACTCTGATTCCGTTCCACGAATGTCACAGACTACCGCAAATTTTCAACTCGTCGAATATACTCGTATTTTGTAATCGCTGACTTAACAATATTTCGTAAATTATTTGTAAGGTCGAACTGTGCTCTTCTGGCCTATTACGCAGCGAGCACTGGTAATTTGTTGTCGCCGACGTTTTGCAGCAACCTGTCGGTCCGAACAGTCTGTAAGTAATGAACACTACTCGCTGCGTAACAGCCGAGAAGAACGTAGATCTCGTCTACTTCGCGGCGGAAGCTCGAAATCATGCACATTTGTCTATACACAGCGCATTTTATGCTCCCAGGCATAGTAATTATTAATGACTATAATAGCACATTTTCATTTTAATCGGTTAATTAAATCGTATAAACACATAAGGCAGATAAGTATCCATTATTATCGATGGCAAACACAGTAAAGCGCCCTATACACTCTCAGTTAAACTGAGAGATTTTACTGTGTGACGTCATATCTGACGGAAAACTGAGTAAACTGCGCAGTTTTGACAGGCAATAGCGTAGGCCTCAGCACTGTCCTTTCCAGTCGACTTTCACACAGATAATTGCCCAGTTCACTCAGGAAATCCCACAGTTTCCTCCGTTTACCCGCTGACACCACGATGGCATCATCTGAAGTCACTCTACTCGTTCAGCAGATGAGCATGAACTACATCTGTACATTACAGCATGCTAGTTTTAAGTATATTGACACCACTATTCCTAATGACACTATTTATAAGATATGCTTAGCATAAGAATTGTAACCTACTTTGACATATGCACATAAACAACTAATGGTAATTCACTCATAACAGCCCTAGGTCATGGAACCCACTATTGAAACGAGATTTCGTTCCCCCCACCAACCCCCAATACCCTAATAGAACACCCCACACATCTTGTATAGCTGCTCTGTAAGTTAAATCACAACCTGAAGATGGTCAACATATAGAGCCGAGACATGTAGTTGCATACCTACTGTACTACTAGGTGAAATATAGTTGTGTTCGACTGTATGTGTAACCCACAAAAATTCTTTGTTATTGAACCAACACATGGGGATGACGCACCTAAAAAAAGCATTGCATGATATATTTCTTTTCAAATACCACTTCTTACTCCACATTTCACGCTTTCTTTTCTTCTTTTCTGGTAACATTATGGCCTATGTGGCTAGCAAACAGCAAACGACAGCCTTGTTTTTATCCACCATAGTCACATAGTCACACGTACAAGAAGATACATAGAAACGATGAAAAAAAAAACTGACAAACCCGATGGGAAACCTGTGCTGTGCCAGACAACATTCAGTTCAGTTTTTCTTGCAGTTTTTTCCACAGTTAAACTGCACAGTTTAACTTACAGTGTATTGGGCCCTTAACTTCAATGACCAAGGTACATACAGATGCACAAAGGTCCTTATGTAAAATGTCTGTTACATTCGATAGAGTTTCATCAGACTTGAACTTTCTCGACAGATGTTAATGAAACCGCCAAATACAGAACTTCATGAGAATCTGTCCAGCGGTAGCTGAGTTGTTCCAAGCGGACCGACGGGCAGGCAGACATGCTGAAGCTAATAATAGTTTTCGCAAAATTGCAGCAGCTGCAAATTACGTTACAGGGAAGACATGTGGTGTTCCGGGTTAATTTCGAACCAGCTGGATAAGAAATTTACGTACAGGACTGCAATCCCGAAATGGGCGCTGAAAGCATTAAAGCCTTCGCACTAATCTACAAAAGATGTGGGACTCGCCAATTCTCTTATCTCTTTTACAGATGTCAAGACGGTCTGAAGGCAAAGTTGTCAATCGCCACCTTAAAGTGTCGAGATCGGAAATGAGTGATGCTTAGACGTCGCAGGTTTTGATGTTTTGTTGACCGTGCATCTCAGTAAAATTCATGTTTTATAATAAGTTTATTATATGCCTCTGCATGTTTCGAGCAATATGTGCTCATCATCAGGAGGTTAAAAATTGTATTATACAGCATCTGGTATCATCCTACCTGTAGGTGGCCGTCCGGTGCACAGGTTAAGAGATTCCTCTCTCAACCTTGCACTGGACGGCCACCTATTGGTGTGATGATACCAGATGCTGTATAATACAATTTTTGGCCTCCTGATGACGAACACATACTACTCGAAACATGTAGAGGCATATAATAAACTTATTATAAAACAAGAATTTGTGCATTAAATTGGTTACTTACTACGCTTAGACGTCGGGATATAGTTACTTTTAATTTCTGCCTTTAACAGTTGAAGCAGAATAATCAACACGCATTTTACACTGCGAGATGCATGGTTATCGCAGCGACGCTAATGGGGATTCAAGTCTCCTGGGATATGACATAGTGTTAAATAGCAAATAAAGGTACAGGTAAAGCAATCCATGTACAGGCTTCGACAGGCCCTGAGGGTGAGTAGAGGTATAGCTCTACTCTTCCATGACCGCGGCACTAGAAGGGGGTGAGTGGTCAGCAGCACGCCCCGGCCGCACTTTACCTCCGGGAAAGAGCCGGTGCCCATTTTACAGCAGGCTGGGTGGACCCAGAAGCGGTGTGGACGAGCGGAAAATGTCGTTCCCACCGGGATTCGACCCCGGACCGTCCAGCCCGTAGTCAGTCGCTATACAGATTGAGCTACCGTTAAACAGTAAATAGTTACTGGAATTTCGGACGAGCTTATTGCCTTTAAAAAAAATCGTATTGGACGCTGAAGGTGGATAGAGCCAACTTCCCAAAAACGCCTGGTCACAAACGTTACACCAGTAAAGACCACCGCAACATAATAGGTTTTAATTTTATAAAGTCATAAACTGTAACATGGTTGAAGAATAAAAGACCAACTTGATGTCACTTGCAATTTTATTTCACTTCTTATGTGCTCAACGTGTTTCGGACATTAATATATCCATCATCAGGAGCTTGCGACTATTCTGTTGAATTACCACATTGGTCGTCTTGTTCTGTAAAGACGGAGGATTTAGCATTCCTCCGTCTTTACAGAACAATACGACCAATGTGGTAATTCAACAAAATTGTAGCGAGCTCCTGATGATGGATATATTAATGTCCGAAACATGTTGAGCACATAAGAAGTGAAATAAAATAGCAAGCGACATCAAGTCGGTCTTTTATTCTTCAACTATCACAGTGATGCACGGTCCAAATTCACAAACTGTCACATGGTTGTTTACTAACTTCTAAGGACCGAGCGACATTTATACTATTTAATGTCCGTAGGATTCAGAATTACCTGCAGTAACATACCTTATTTCAAATATATACGAATGTCACCGTTTCGAAGAACTCAAAACCAAAAATATGCTGACAGTGCAGGTGTTTATTACATTTTACTGCAAGAAAAATAGCTAAGAAGCCGCGGAAGTTACGAATATGGAATGGTATATGAGTTATACGATACAAATAGCTAAAACTGTGACAGAAAATTGTTCATATTGCAGATGCGTCAACGGAAGGAGCTGTGACCTCAGTGGCTACTTCAATAGTGCGCTGTAACTGAAGTAGTGACTAATTTCATAAGAAAATTAATGGTGATGTCAAGGATGAAAATAACAATAACAATAACAATAATAGTAATAATAATAACAAGAAACAGATGCATGCGAAATATGTTCAACTGCAACCAATAAATATGCACAGGTAGGTAAGTTTCGATGCTATGATCATTTGCTCTCAAAATCACCACGCTACCTCAGCAACTGACTCCAAGTATCCTTACCTAACTGTAACACAAAATTTGTTAGGTAACGTCTGTACGTTAGCGAAGACGACTTAATGACCCACTGAAACTCCTTGTTTGCATGTCTTTTAATTACTGGAGACTGGTTTATATATATATATATATGTGTGTGTGTGTGTGTGTGTGTTATTAAAATTAAACTGTGATGCTACACAAGTGTTAATTTTGTAAACAATCTTGCAACCACCCGTTCGCATCAAAATGTTTGGTGTCTTAACCTCTGCCAAGTAATCATTCGACTTATTTAGCAACCGACTATTGGCTACAATATTTCAAAGAACACATGAGGGCCCTCTCACACACATGAAAACGTAATGGGCCAATGGCAGCAACTTGCGTGCCTCTCTTAGCTGTTGAGCGTACAAACCCACACCCGACAGAAACGGATGATATATTTTGCAATATATATGAGTGCAATGCATAATATTCTGGAAGGAAGAAGGGAGAGAAAGAATGGAGAGATATGATGGTACCGGATATGGTATGAGACGCGGCAGGGAGGAGGGGGGAATGTGGTACAGGAGGTTTGGTCTTTTCGCGCTTGCTTATTATGAAAAAAACTGAAGCATAAAACACGCCATGTTAGCTAGGTTCATAAGTACGATTTATGAACAGTCAAGTGAATTAAAAGAAAGCTCAGGCTTGTGTGATTTAATGTCGCTTCATCCATTTCTGTTTAACATTTTTGATTTTAAGTTAGATCTGCGTCACGAGGAAGACTAACGTACAAGATTAATGGGACTTGCGGGTGCTGAAGATTTGAGTAGGCTAGAGATATGTTCACCGAACTGTAGGACTTGAGAGGAAATGGAGATTGGGTGGGTTGCAGATTACGTCACGAGAGAGAAAAAAAAATTAGAAATATTGAAAGAGTATGTTGTGTGTTGACAGTAACCCATGCTAAAACTACACCACTTCGCTAAACATAGGACGAGAGAAAAGCGAGCATTAGACTGCTTATACTTGGGTCAGTCAGTGGCCGGACACGCAGAGGCTGGCAACTGTCAGGCCATTGGGTCTCGTGGAACCTTTCAGAACAGACGCTCAATGGTTCGTCTGAAAAATACCATCACACCCAATGGCTTGGGAGTCGCCGGCATCTGAATGTCCGGTCACTGAGTGACCAGTGTGACGGTAGCCTTAGACACACTCAGGACAAGGCACCGAGAACAAATCACGTTGGAAGGACGCCAAAAACTCCGACAAGCGTTTCAAAACAAGCGGAACCCGGAAGAGATTAGAACAAACCATCTATCAACTAGAGCAGACGCGTTACAGCTTTGTGCCATGTTAAGTGCCCAGCCCCTACGGCACACGAGTTTGAAGACTAGAGTTCCGTTCTGCGCCGTGTATTCCTGTTATCCCCTTTGCCCCTCCTCCTTGTCCTGCCTAACCTGAAGGCCTTAGTCTGGTTTTATTCTCACTCCAGGTTTGCCTTTTGAAGGATCGGGATGGTCTAAAATCGGTTTCGGCCTCAATTTCCAAATTTTGTTTCGTGCTTTACGAAGACAGGCCAAGGGTCCCTGTGCTGCCTTCGTGTGTGTATTACATTTGTGTCGTGGATTCGAAGGCTGGTACTATGTCTTCCTAGGTTAGTGAAATATACGAAGTCTTCTTAACATAGAGTCGGTCAGGCCAGTTGGTGCGTGGGTGTTCAGACTCTATACTCCGGGACATTATGTAAGTAAGGCCATTGTATTCTGTTGACATATTCATCTTTATCACTTTTTAAAATTGTTGTCTTTAATTTTCTTCCTCTTGTATTCTTTTACTTGCACTCCCGGAACGCTTCCATGGATTACGTAATATTGAGGGGAGGGGGGGGGGGGGGTGCAACTTAAACTCACACGCTCTTTTATATGAAGAACATGGCAAGGGTAAAGGTACAACTGTCGCTGTGCCAAAGCATCACATGATGACGGCTTTTGGAAGAGGTGATTTAAATACCTGCTTTTCATTGTCAATATTACATAACACAAAGCTGTAGCGTGTATATATCTATATATACATACAGTCATGAACACAACAATATTACAATTAGTAGCAATATATTATATACAGTGTGTCCCACTCGCTACTGAACCCGGCATTTCTTTAATAATTTTACCACTAATGAGGATATTGCAACGACTACAGACACACACTACAGATACATTCCTCTTCATTTCTCACACAACGAACGTTCTCCTGTTCAAATTTCGTTGCAATATCTTCATTGGTGTTAGAATTATTAAAGAAACGCCGGGTTCGTAGCGAGTGGGACACACTGTACAACTACATGTTTCGGGCCTTGCATGTCGCTATACCGCCTACGCCATTCCGGCGCGCGGTACATGCTAAGAGCCTACAAGCATCAGGCGCCAACGTGCAAAATGTCTTCACTCGGGCGCCCGGGATTTCGTGCACCCCTGACCTAGTCCCATCATCAGTAATATGACGTAAATGTATTGATTTTGTTCATTAGGCGTTTCGAAGCCGTTACTACACAGGCCCCTCCCTTACACATGACGCTAATCGTTTGTGTTTTGTAACTGTTCTTACTGCCCAAACTTAACTGTGCTCCACGGAATTACTACGTTAGCATTCCTTCACAAGATCACTCTACAAACTTCGCTGTGTTGGAGCGAAGTTATTCTTCTAGCGTTCTCCATGCCAACTACTGCCCAAACGTGGCGCAGATTAATTTCACGACCACTAAAGTTCGTCTTCACTATTAGACTATGTAATGTGCATTCAAACGAATCTCACAATGCCCTGTGTGAGTTTATCCGTCCCTACACCTACCATATACTCGCAGGAGTTTAAGGTGGAATACCAAGCCATCGTAAAAGTTGACGGTTATATATCCTTTAACTCCCAATTCCCGATGGGCCGAAGCTCTGCTTGAAGCAGTAAAGGGAACTGGGAAGAAAAAGATAAAGTGAGGGTGGGTGACGTTCTTGTAAATCGAAGTCCTACAACACTTTGCAAAGGTCAGAAAAATTTAGGATAAGCAATAAAGTACATTAGGAACACAGTGGCAGCACGTTTATAGATCAAGAGACTGAAATGTGAGGGCTATACACAGACACACATAAACACACACGCACAAGATAATTCGCAAAAAATCACGCGATGGGCAAGATTTGGGTTTTCACAGCAGTGATGTGAAATCAAGCCTTCTGGGATGTTACGTCGCTGGGTGGTGAGTGGTTCCCGCTGTTTCGAGGGATAGCGGTGCCCTCTTCTTCACCAGTCACGGATTTCAAAAATAATCATGGTCACTCGGACATGAATCCTCAGTTCCAACAATCTTCTTGGGTGCATTAATCAAGCAAAATTGGAAAAATAAATGCACAACATAAACCAAATGATGCAGCAGTTAAGAATGTCTACGTCAGGTAATCTGGTCAAGTTCATACTGTAAAGGTAAAGTTCTCCCTAGAACAGGCCAAGAAAGCCCAGAGGGGGAATATAGGTATAGCTCTACTCTGTCCTTAACCTCGGAACTAGATGGGGGTGGGTGTTCAACGCCACGCTCCAGCCGCTTTATCCCCGGGAGCGACCCGGTACCCATTGTAGAGGATGCTGTGTGGGCCCCAGGGTCGGTCTGGATGGGTGCGGAAAACCTTAACCCCACGGGGATTCGATCCCCGGGCCATCAAGCCCGTAGCGAGTCACTATATTGACTGTGCTATCCCGGCCCATCAGGTTCACACTGTACTAAAAAAAAAACTATATTGTTAGCTACAGTAAATATAGCTGATCACAGTGTCCTGGCGGTGTAGGGTATGCACTCTCATTCAGCGATCGAGCACTGGGATCGCGGGTTCGAAACCTACATGGAACATGATATGTGTGTGACACAGAAAGCGACAGCGAGGCATTAGGAATTATACAGCGTGCTTTTAGCCTACCTCAACGTGATATCCCGTCACTCTTCTGCACACAACGAGACAAATAATGAAAACCTCAGTCAAAAAAAAATTTCAGCAGCCCCGTCAAAATTCGAACCGGGTACATTCTGATATAAACCCTTTAAACGCCGAGTTAAATCTCATCTGCCATTTGCTGGCATTATTAGGAGCTCCCCATATTCTCCACGTTAGCAGGATAAGGGTTAAGCAGAAGTGCCGATCACTGCACCGGACAATGGGATGGTCTGCGGGTTACATATGCAGGACACAAAAATCTGAAGCGAGTTTTGGAGGGACAAACGTTAAACCACGAAAATATGACAAATATTACACGATTCAGAGCGAAATTAAAGTCAGTAAGGCTATGGAACGTCATCAGCGTGTCAGTTTGCTTGCGTCGCAACTGACGCCCCATTGATGAGTCACTGAGAATTGAAACTCGTGTACCGAGCATGTTACGTTAACTTTAATGACAACAATATCAACCATTACTAAAGTTATATTTAACCGGTACATTCGAGGCTTTTCGGCTTTGATGTACCTCCCTGGGGACAGGGTAGATTTAGAACAATATCAATTTTCAATGCGTGCAGAGTAGACTCATTTGAAACTTCATAATCACTTAAACCCATCCAGTTAACTCCAGCTGTACGTTTTCGATCAGCGACCAGAAATTAGAAGTGTATATGCATACTTCAACTAGGTATACCCTTATTTTTTAAATGTATTCTTTTCGATTTTACAATTGTCTGCACCATTACAATTGATAAAGTGGATTTGTCCTTTAACCACGGCTCTTTTGATCGGCTCTCTGGCTTGATTTTAGGCGAAAAATGTACGAAAATAATAACTAATAACGAACTTACTAACGTCGGTTAAATGTTGTTACAGATATTTATAAACAGTCATTTACGTTGTACCTGTACTTCATACAAGCCAGAGAAAATTATTTGCAAACTACACGCACCCGTGCGAACAATTCGAAACTAGAAACGAAAATATTTACTCTGCAATAAATACAGTATCTTAATCTTAATAAACGTTAAAAAGTGTACTTAGTAATGCCTGATGCTCGGAAATTTCTTCGTAGATCAGCGAATCATAAGCAACGTGCAAATACTCAGAACGAGCTTCTTAGCACATGTAAATAAGATACAAGGCGTTGAAACCGACAGTCCTGACTCAAGGGGAGGCCAAGGGAAGTACACGACATACGCTACTTTATCTTGGTCTCCGTTTGAGGCAGCACTGTCAATTTTTAATGTCAGCCTTTATTGTTAAAAACATTTTTTGAGAATTGATTAATAAAAACAAAAGATTTTGCCATCAATTCTGAATAATAAGCTCTCTAAAGTTGTTCATCTTGGAAAGATCCATTTGGTAGTTAAGTAGATCACAATGGTGCAAACAGACGTTATCGTATTAATATATGTGACTTTTATCCAAATTAACCAGCTATTTGATTAACCGCCCTAAAAATCGGTTCTGTTTACGCCAGTTACACGGAAGTCCACTGTAGTTATTTACTGAAGAGGAGGTGTACTTCCTCAAAGGCAGTCACAATTTGTCTTTAATTGTACGTGTATAGCTAACCTAAAATTGAATTGAAGACTACATCTTGTACAGCAGGCACTTAACAGCCCCTGGCTAAGAAATGCGGAGCGCAGAAGAGCTTGTCTAAAATCCGGTTACCCTTTAGCCAGTTTCAGATCTGCAGAAAGGACGGGTAGTTAACTAAGTTTTGTGAACAGCCAGTGGGGATACTATACTGCTCATCGAGAAAATGTGTGCGGCACGTCAGGTGTGGTAAGAAAGTGAGTAAAACTAAAGTCTTCTTAGTCATACACATATAAATTATTTAAAATTTATCTAACAATTTTCGCAACATAAGAAATAACAATGTTTGCAACATAAGAAATAGCCCAAACACTCTAGGAACGCAAGTGTATTGTACCGAGTGACTTTTTCAGGACGAATGATATCGGTAATCCTTTGCACAAAGTCGTCTCTGCCACATTAGCATAACGTCACTACACACACCTAGCACACCTGACAGAACAGCAGATGTGGAAACCGGAGAGCGGAATGTGCAACATATGCATGACGTTTCCGTCCGTTTTGCATATTAACAAACTCTGCGACAGTGTGGAACCACGTTTCCATTCCCAAAAAAAGATGTTTTTTACAATGCTAAATAACGAGTATCCCACTACTGCCCAACTCAGCACAGGAACACGATGTATGTCGCGCATGTGAACAGTATAGAGTTTGGCTGTATACAGGATTTACATACGCTCGACTTTCGAAAACCCGCACGTACGAACGAGATACCACAATTCCATACCAATCACAAAAATCAGGACCCATGGCCATGTCATGACAGGACTTGTCGCTTCCTGAAACAGGCCCTTGGAGTGCAGAACAGGCTCTTCGAACAAACAGCTACAATACACTACAGTACTTGAATTCGGCGGTCGGCCGTTAGTAAGAAATTTAAGAACACACAAAAGAACGTTGATGTTCAAATTGCCCTTAATAAAAGGAACTTCTTCTGACTTACAAGCAAATACTCTTACGAACATATGGACTAACAAACCTATCGTCTAACAAACGTATCGACTAACGAACACATCGACTTGCGAACACATCCACCAAAAAAAACACAATGAATTGACTAACGAACATAACTTTCGAACATACCAGCTAACGAGTTCATCAACTTGCGAATATATCGACTTCCGAACATATCGATTAGCGAACATATTGATTAACGAACATATCAACTTGCGAACTCGGTCCAGGAAACTAAAATCCTTTCGTTACTTTGGACCTCCTTTACCTGTCACATATATTAACCACTGCAAAAAACAGTGGCTCGTTGGTGTTCGGCTAGAGAGGCCGTTTTTGTTTAGGGTGGGAGAGATGCTGAGTTGAAACTACGAACAGTCTGTTGTTTAGTCTGGTCTCTTACTTGTTTCATGCTAACTACTCTTCTGTGTGTCCTTGATCTTATTTTTCGACATAACTTTCGAACCAACAAACAAAATCAGGACAGCCAATGCACGTTTAAATTTTTAATTCCCTGCTATCAATAATACCAACATGGTGACTGTAACCTGTGACGGTTACCAATACCACTTAATATAGGGTCTTAAAACTGTACGGTAGCAGATCTTCCAAAAGACAGGACTTCACACATGGTCATGTCAATGCCCCAACGGACTGTAGAAAATGTCAGTGTGCCTGTTATCAAAGCGAGGAGAAGAAACTTTGTGTTAACAAATAATGGCTAACTTTACATCTCTAAAGCGTAAAAGAAAGTTCGAAGAGCCACCATGAGCCACCATACGAGTATACGTACGTTGTATAACTGTATGTACCATAAAAGGTAAAGGTAAAGTTCACCCTACAACAGGCCACGAAAGCCCAGAGGGGGAGGAGAGGTATAGCTCTTGGCGTTAGATGGGGGAAGGTGGTTAACGCCACGCCCCGGTCGCTTTACCCCCGAGAAAGACCCGATGCCCACTGTACATGAGGCTGGGTGGGCCCCAGGGCCGTTCTGGACGGGTGCGGAAAATTTCGCCCTCGTCGAGATTCGATACCCGGACCGTCCAGTCCGTAACAAGTCGCTCTACCGACTGAGCTATACCAGTCCATAACTGTACGCACCATATGTACATACATATGCGTAAAAGTAGCAGTGTAGCCTTAAAGGCAAGGATACAGCAGATGTCATCTCAGTACTACAGAGTGACAATATCGTACCGAACGAAGATCGGAAAATTGAAAAGCTTCTCATAGCACCCGAGGAAGGTCTACAGCCAGACAGTTTTCATACACTGTATGTAGAGGTCTAGCGAAGACCGACAGACTGCCATAGTTATATAAAATGTCAGTTGTCGTCATTACCATTTTCACAACACATTTTAAACACATGTATTAGATTAATACCGCGACTTTCTGGCCAGCACAAACGCGAAGTGGAATTATGCATGTAGGAGAAGTGTCCGTTATTAAGTGCGTTCGCAAAATAGCGAAAAGTGACTATTAGCTACGTCATGGCTGTCTGTCTCTCTCTGTGTCTGTCAGGCTGTCCGCATGGAACAACTCGGCTTCCAAAGGAAGAATTTTCATGAAAATTGGAATGAAATTATTTTCCGAAAACCTTTTCAGAGAATTCAAGTTTGATTAAACTCTGACAAGACTACCAGGTGCTTTATGTGAACACCAATGTACATTTATGATAGTATTCCGTAGAATTCGTTCAGGCTCCAACCAGTGTACAAATATGTCTAAAGCAGTCCTCGGCCTCACATTATAACACTTAATTCATTTTTAATATTATCTCACCATTTACACATACGTTTCCAATTAATGCTTCTCAACTACTTACACGTACTACATGTTCCGCCCATCACAAATGCGTTTATATTGTCACACTAACAACACACGGTGACAATATGCATTTTGAAGATCCCATTATAGACGACTTCCTCAATTTCCCCCTTACGTCTCTCCTCGATCCATATAATCTTGTGTTATTCTCAAACACTCTCAATTTATATTCCATCCTCAGGGTGAGATAAACTACCGAAACTATAGTAACCTACAGTTAAACAGTGGCTTATAATGAAAATGTTAGTCGGAAACAAAACACTTTTATTCACCTTGGCGAGGGTGACACCAGCAATTTTCACGTCAACTCGAAATATTTTTAATAGTATTTTGCCATGTATAGACAGGCAATCCTCATTGACCTTTTCCAGCAATCTGCTATATATTATTCCCAGTTATGACACCGTGTATTATATGATCGTAGGTGCTCATCAGGGTCCCGCGGGAACACACTGCTTCCATCGTTGACTCTGAAGACGTGAGGAAACAGCTATACACTGTCACAAACCGGAAACCCATAGTCCAAATAGCTACCGCAGTTAAAATAATTAAAACTCGCTCAAGCTAATTAGCGTCTATTGTCCATGCCTCTCGCACTGGCGCTGTCTCCAAATAAAGCACTAAAAATCTGACCACGCCATGAAAACAATTACTGCTCTGATTACACTGGATGAACAGCAAGAAAAAAATACAGGGCTCGTCCGGGATTTGAACCCGGGACCTCTCGCACCCTAAGCGAGAATCATACCCCTAGACCAACGAGCCATATGGAAGTACCACATACACTCCGTTAAGCAGAGCACAGTAGCTCCACACTGACCTACATTTCGCACGATCAACGTGTGCGCCAGGTCAGCAGGCAGACAGGGGATCCAGAGCTGGTCCGACCACCTGTAGGGGAATGTACGTACGTAGCTCACCGTTACGAGGAGTTCATTTCGAAGAATGGAAATATAATGGCTCCGAGTCGCATTCTTACCTTATTTTCGTTCTAAGTAATCAAGTAAGAGATGAAATGACGTTCTTTACGAATGCGCAACCAGCAATGCTTCAATGACGCATTTATTATAGACAAATACATATCACTGCAATTTCGAGATGTATGAAGCCTCACAGCACTACACAGGAAGAAAACGTGTGTTTGTAAGTCTTTAAATATTCACCAAATCGATAAATGATCAAATAAAATTTGGAAATATGGAAAAGAATTTGGCAGGAGCGTATGTAACACCACTTTCTTGCAGCATGAACCATTCTGGAATACAAATGATATATCTGACCTTCAAATAAAGTTGTTAGGGACCGATAGGCTCCAAACTAAAATTCGACAGACAGTTCTTTCTGTAGATCCCAAAGGATGAAGTTTGTTTATTGGTTTTGAAAAGGAACCCTACGCGTAGACAGGCGCAGGCGTGATGTATTAGGCATGAGCTTTGTACAAAGAACTCATGAAGAGAGACAAGCTAACGTGTTCGTCCGTATTTATGGCAGATAGGAATGCATTCATACATGTACACTGCATCGAGCTATCAAGATTAGCTTTGACAATGGAATGATAATTACGAATGCAACGATGTGGCGCTAAAACCCTGCGGTATGGCTGGTTGTTTGAAATTGTGGGCACTTGGGAAGAGCAACAACAACAACAAAATAAATTAATGAGGTTATGATTCAATTAGGATAAATATAATTGGTGAAAACGCTTGTTATAATTGAGTTTCAGAGTTTTATCACACCATCTGCTGCCAACACAAATTTCAGGATAAGCAAAACAACAATTTGCGAGTTCTTCTGAACGTGTGGGCGAGACACGTGACTGCCGTCGTTGGAAGAATATAAACTGCAATTAGGTGTACTTAGAAATCACATGTTTGGAAAAATATGTGAATTTAAAGACGGTACGTGAAGAATTTAGTCTATGTATGTATGTATGTATGTATGTATGTATGTATGTATGTATGTATGTATGTATGTATGCGTATTTATGTATGTATGTATGTACGTATGTATTATGTATATATGTATGTATGCATGCATGTAAATATGTATGTATGTATGTGTTTGTATGTATGTATGTATGTATGTGTATTTATGTATGTATGTACGTATGTATTATGTATATATGTATGTATGCATGCATGTAAATATGTATGTATGTATGTGTGTATGTATTTAAAAAAAATATATATATATAAATTTCTTTATTGTTGCAGCATGCTCCATTACATTACGCAACACTACATGCTAGGTTTGTTCTTGTTCACGGTTATATGATTATTTATAGTGGTGGTTTCCTGTTCTTGGATGTTTTGGCTTTTGCCTTACGTCCTTTTCACTTTAGTTTTTCGAAATCTATAGA
>Ga0123355_10007510_pt1 | contig 16352 bp, 5 predicted proteins | sample TergutEmb28metaG_3_FD_89872 | JGI IMG/M metagenome (GOLD analysis project Ga0123355, IMG submission 89872) | Embiratermes neotenicus P1 segment gut microbial communities from Petit-Saut dam, French Guiana - Emb289 P1 | ecosystem: Host-associated > Arthropoda: Insects > Digestive system > Gut ...
CAGACTCCTGAAGATGGTCGTATTAATGGCCGAAACATGTTGAGCATTGAATGAGTATTGAATAAATAATAAAATAAGTGGCATCAAGTTGGTTTCTCTTTACTCAACTAATGTATATATATTAGACAATAGAATTTACTGTTAAGTTTGTTATGCAGTTCGTCACTCACTGAACCCAAAGGAGTCCTTTAGCTCCCAAGATACCTAGGTAACCGCGAAGCCTCCAACTTGGCTATCACTACCATTCATTCTCTGTCCCCGTCGGAATTCCAGGATAGGCTTCACAACAGCCACAGTAGGCTTGCCCAAGCTTACCGCTCAGCTTGGCCACTACAGTGTGATGCTCAAAATTCTACATGTCACATAAATATGTATGGTCTTACACAACCCCATTTAAATTCTGGGTTTCTCCATATCACTTACTTACTTACTTACTTACTTACTTACTTACTTACTTACTTACTTACTTACTTAGTCGAGCAGAGTCCTACTTGAGAAGCTAACAGGTTTTCAGCTTGTGAAGAAATTCCCTGCTTTTATGGAACCCAAAGGTTCATTACCGAAGTCACAAGTGCCCACCACCTGTCCCTATCCTGAGCCAGCTTGATCCATATCACTACATGCATTTAATTCTGGTGCCAAAGTGTTGATTGATTGTCTACCATATGTAATGGGGCATGAATGATTTTGCAAGCCATGTATAGACAGTGCAGTGTTGTGTGATGACGATGTTCCAGGCTAAATCCTTGTCTTTTTGTGAGCCATTATCACTTCTCATTTTTCCTTTGACATTTGTATGATTTGGGATGTACTTCAGTAAAGCTATGAGAATACTGTACTGTACAGGGGCTAACCGGAAGGCAGGTTTGTATAGCCTCAACTGCTAATGTGCCTGTTAATCCTTTACTGCTACTGCTGCTTTAACACCAAGAAAATCATAGATATAAAATTGTAGAACTTATTACCATCCTTAATTCTTTCCAAATTTCCTTTCTTGAATGTTTATAATAAGTACCAAGGACTTGCTTTCTGCACTGTAGGCAAGTACTCACAGTTGGAAGATTCCTTCTAACATATTCATTATGATTTTTTTTGTTTTGTTAGTTGTCAAGGAGCCACCGTACTCTGTTAAGGAATCTGGTTATGCAGGTTTCAACCTGCTTATTGACATTTGCTTCCGAACTGATGAAGAACCCAAGAAAGTCCGTTTCAATTATGACTTAGATTTACAACCACAAAAGGTGCAGCGTGAGAAGTATGTTTTTCGCAACCCAGATGAGGACCTGAGACGTCGACTGATATGTGGAGGAGGGGTATGTGAAGATCCTTGTATGTTCCATTATTTGGCTGCAATCTGTTTTTTCAATTTACATCCAAATGTTTCCTTCTTCATATTTTCTTGTGTGATATGCAGACAACTCTAGATTGTCCAGTTTGCATGTTATTGGGGCATGATTTTTCTTTTCTTTCTTTATAATCACACATTTTTACAAATGTGCACACACACATGAACTGTATTTTTACCCTTTTCTCATCCTGCACAACCAGTACAAAATTTGTGGATAGGAGAGGTGGTCTGGTGGTCATAGAGGAAACGGTGGAAGAGAATGCTCATTTAGAATCTTATGGAAATGTGTGTTTCAAGACTGAGCTTCAGCTGGAATTGCAGGGGGTGGACAGGCTATTTTTTTACACCAGACATGGCCTAGTAAAATGATTTTGGTGGGTGGCACTATCACCAGCACCTGCTCTGTTGTGGCATAGATCATTTCAGGTTCTGGAATCAGCCTCAGCTGATTTTAAACATGAGCATTAGCCTTTACCCATGAAGTGACAACACTATATTCTGCACATCACCTCAGTCACAGTTAATATTCTCTGGTAATCAGCTGCATTGAAGTTGGGTTAAAGACCAGTGTTTCAGAGACCCACTTTGCATCATCAGGTTCATTATGCCGATTGATGTAAGGCACAGATACATGAATTTGTTGGTATGATGCTTCTTCCTACTACCTGGCACTCTGCATGTACTGAGCTGTGATACATCTCATATATGTGGTATGTTTATGTAGGTAGGTGTGGGCTCAGATTCTAGTATCTCTGGTCACCTAACACCTATAGAAAAACCCAGCTCTTCTCCAGCTGTTGGTGCTTCCTCTGATGAAGCTTCATCAGCAAAACCACCTTCTTCACTTCTTGGCAAACTTAAGTTTGGTGTGGAGTCAGCGAAGAAGCACAGGATTAAGGTACATTGTTAAATTAGATCCATATTATTGAAGATACAAAAGCAGCTGTACAGCTGTGAACATATTAGAATGATTCATTCTTTTTTATTTCCCTAGGAGTATCGGTCTGAAGAAACACGTAACAGCAGCTCCTTTCATGAGTTGTTTGGGACACCAATCAAAACTACGAAAGCTTCGCCTGACCCCAAAAAGTCATCTTCATCACCCAAAGTGTCACCATTACCTAAATCTGTCAAACCTCCTGACAAACCAAATAGTGATAAACAGGTAGGTGGATCTAAACCTGTGAAACATAGTGCACCAAAGGATTCACGTGAAGGAATTGGCAGGAGTTCAAAAGAAGAAAAAAAAGATCGCAATAAAGGTCATGACAAGAGCAAAGACAAGTCTAAGCATCCAACTACATCCCCTAAACGACCCCCTACACCACCAAAATTTCCATCCGCTTCTAAGCCAATGAAAGAAGAGCCCAAAAAAGTTCAAATTGAAGAATCTAAAGGGAAAAATGATTCAAAATCTTTGGGTGATTCAGGTAAAAGTGATAAGAAGAGAAAAGATAAGAAAAGTAAAGATGAAAAATCAAAGAAAGAGAGACATAAGGATCATGAGAGCAAGTCTTGTGAAAAGGTCGATAAGATTGAGAAGTTGGCAAAAGAATCTAAAGATAAGGATAAAGAAGCAGTTAGGAAACCAGAGAAAGACTCAAACAAGGAATCAGAGAAGCCTAAAGAAAGGGAAAAACTTAACAGTGATGGGGATAAAGAACGTACTAGACACAAGCATAAAAAGAAGGAGCGTAGTAAACGAGTTGAAAATGGAAAGGAGAGAGAGAGAGACAGAGAGAAAGGAGTTAAGAAAGTTTCATCAGATAACAAAAAAACAGCTGAAACCAGTGACAGAGACAGAAATGGTTTGACAAGTGATGCTAACAAGAAGTGTTCACGTAGTCGTTCGCGTAGCCCACTACATTCCATCTCGCCACCAACTAAACCATCTTCCTCTCCTCAGAAGCTAGTGCACACATGCGTAGTCAAGGACAAGCCTGTGAAGAGGCCTCTTAATAAGTTGTTTGATGAATTGAAGAATCATGAATCAAGTGATTCAAACCTGTCTCCAGATGAAGATTCGATCGAACTTCCACCTCCCCAGTTATCCAAAACATCTGCACCTGTTGAGACCAGTGGCAGCTTAGAAACTGCAGTTAAACGTGATGTTTCAAATAAAAGTCTGACTAACAGTGGACCTGAAGCTACCAGATCCAGGCCTGAAAGTTCAAATCAAGAGAGAAATAGTCTGATGAAGGTAAGTAGTGGTAAACAGAAGGATAAAAGTGCATCAAAGAAAAGTAAAGAGAAAAAAGAACCTAGTGGTAGTGGTGGGAACAGTGAAGTTGTTAGAAGAGGAGATAAGGACACTAGCAAGAAACGGAAACATAGGAGCAGTGGAAAGGATAAGGAGGAGGAGGCAAGTGGGGGTGGAAGAGACAATGGTGCCGCACCTCCAAAATTATCAAAACTAGATCCTGATCTGAGTAGAACAGATGATCCTGTTGAGTGGGTGCCCACTGAGGTGGAAGTGCAAGCAGAGGTAAGTACTACCACAGCTGATGAAGTTCAGACTACTGCTGCCATGCCAGAGAAGTTCTCACCAGACTATGTTTCACAGCTTAAAGATCTACAAAGAAAAATTATGACTCTGGAAGACAATGCTGAACTCCAGCGTGTGGTGCAGGTAATAGCTGAGACAGGCCAGTATGAGATTACAAAGAAAACATTTGACTTTGATTTGTGTGCTTTGGATCGCAGTACTGTAAAGAGGTTGCAGGATTTCTTTACAACCTTGTGACAACAAAAAAATTGGAATGTTGTCACATTAGGCTTGTAATTTATCTGAATTAACTCAGGAAGATGTGTTGCAGGTACAGCGTAGCTAATGTCATGTTATATATGTCATACATCTGGAGCAGACCTTCTTGAGATGTTTCTTATCATATGTTCCATTTTATCTTTTCATATTTGATAAGCTACAATGATGTGGCAGTAAATCTACATTTTACAATGTAGGTCCATTATCAGCTGGTAAAAAATCTGTATTTTATAAGGTCATCATTGTTCTCTGGGATATATGCCATGTAGATGATTTTCTCCAAAACTGTGGTTCCTCTTTATCAAGCTACATTGCATCATATCCCACAAGATCACGACCTTATTATTCTCCATCACAGGAACCTGAAATCACTATTTTATACTTCAAGTAGATTGCGAGCAAGCACCCTAATTTACCAGAAGAATATTAAATATCTTAGTACAAATGAGGTAAGTTTTTAAAATGAAGACTTACATTCACATCCGATTTTAAAGTGTGAAGAACAAGGTAGCGCCAGCAGTAAGTAGGCAAGGTACTTGCTGTTTCTAATGGTGATGTTATAACAGAGAAGATGGGATGCTATTTAAACATGCTGCTTTGTTCATGCATACAGGTTAATATGTGTTCACAGTAGTATGAATTATTGTAGTGTGAAATACCAGTGAATCATAATTTGTAAATTTAATTTATGGCTTGCTGCAGATTGAATAGTGAATCATTAAAAATAATTTTTCATGAGGGGTTTTTTTTTTTTTTGTAGTATACGTAATAGTGTCACTTATTACAATGCGCACCGTAAATCCAGTAATAGGTTTTGTGTCTGCAGTTATTCCTTAGAGATATCTTAATCTGCTTCCAGCTGTGATTGTGATAGATATTTAACAGTGTGGCACATGTTTGGTAGATTCTTCACCTTCCTCTGTTATGTGTGAAGTTGCAATACTGTTTTATATTACCATACTGTGCAGTGGTACTTGAAAGTACCTGTTGTAACCGTGTTATTATTTAACTATTAAATAGAAATGTTACTACTACTACTACTACTACTACTACTTCTACTACTACTACTACTGCGACTGTTACTGGTATTACTATATGCTGTTTTTGTTGTCGTGTGTTGGTTTTGTTACGTGATGTTTATTTTGTATAATGATCTTGGTGTTCACATATTTTTCCTACATTTCTTTGTGTACATAATACAGTCATTTGGCTTATACTTCTGTAGTAATGCTGATCTGTATTCAGAAGTATTTATTCACACTCATCAAATGTGTATAGCCTATGTGAAATTTTGGGTATCCTTTTTATTGTTCTAAGTCACTTGTGAATTCTTTTTTTCTTGTGTATTTGTGTGTAATAGTGGTAGTTGGACATCAACCACTATAATGTACTTAAACTCAATGGGGGTATTGTTTTTTCTTTTAGTTAATTTGACAAGTCCATAAATTAGACATGAGTTTTATAAGAAAATTCGGCTCCTTTCCTGATTGGTAACTTACAATTGTTAAACAACATTACATCTGTATGTGGTCTACATACCTATATGTATGATTCTTGCACTCCTGGATATATTTATAGTAATTATATACTGAGAAATTTTCCTGCCTTGGTATATGTGCCATATTTTCATATTGAAATATTTAATTTATTGTTACTTTTACAGTGTAATCATGATAGAATGAGTATGGTTTATGTGACCTTTATTATAATGATGGAAATCATCATCATAAATTTCTTAATATTTACACATGGCTGTATTTCACTTGATCATTATGACTGATTTGTAACTAGCTGTAATTTATTTCCATTACTTTTGCACCAACTGTAGTTATACTTACTTTCCAAGTTATTTATAACAGGCATTCTGTAAAAGAACAGCTTACTCTTGGGGTGTCACCCTTTGCTATTGGAAGATGACCTGTTTTCCAGAACCTGAGAGCTGCCTGTCTTATTCGAGAATTTATTGAATGTTCAGGCAGGTGCTTGGCACACAGGCGGAGCCACTCTTACATGCAGTCAGAAAACTGCAGTAGCGTATGATATTTTAGGAGCACTCTTAGTGTGACTTGACTGCTTCCAGAATGAGAACCCCCACATTTTAGCTAGTGAGAAATGTCATCTGAAGTTCTTTTCAATTCACTAGCTTGTCTTGTTGTACAGTGGACTTCCTTTACACTCTTGCAAATATCACTCCATACAGTTCATAGTGGATGGTCCAGAAAAAAGGTTAGTAACAACAGATAAGTAGTAAAATACAACATAAAGCAAAACATATCTTAGTACCTAAGTAAAATATGATTTACCAGTTTCATATATACTTTATGTACAGTGATAGTCTTTAAATATCTAAAAATAGTGAAATGTAAATTATTAAATCCATTATTAGCATTATTTTTCTTTCCTAGCCTTTATGTTCTGAATATAGATGGCTTAGCCAGAAAGCCAGTTAAGGGAGGGTCCAATGTATGCTATGCATTGGTGATGAGCAGGACCTGATAGTGTTGCTGTGATTGCATTGCATATCGAGTTAAAAATGGTCAACCCTAACTATGGGAATTAAGTAGGAATACTTAAACTTGAATGTGAAGTGGGTGGTTCATGAAAGAGCAAAACAGGCAGAGAGTATGGATTTATTTCAAAGACTCAGTGTGAGCTGGATCAGCCTTGTTGCATACAGGAATGAAGACTTCCCAATGTTCTGACAGGTGTTTCAGTTGCTGTCCTTATGAGTGAATGAATCTAGAGGTTATGGCAGATCTGGCATTGGGTGCTGCATGAGAAGCTATGGCCTGATTTGTAGGGGTAGAGACCACAGTGCTAGCTGATAAGGTAACTAACCTTTAGCAGTAGGTGCTGCATGAGAAGCTATGGCCTGATGTGGAGGGGTAGAGACCACAGTGCCAGCCAGTAGGGTAACTAACCTTTAGCAGTGGCGAAGGATGATTGAGCAAGGTTCTTTGGGAACTGTGTGGGGATAACGTGGTTGTGAGAATAAGATTTAAAACATGAAGAAGAAGGGGCATTTTCTGAGCTTGTGTCTGTCCTTAAAAATAGCTGTTTTGTGTCTTTTGGGCTTCTCTGAAGGTGTACAAATGGTACACATGGATGTTGCCTATGACTTGTGTTCTAAACCCCAAAACTAATCCACCTCACTGAATGCCAGCTTCAGAAGCTGAGGCACCTGAACCATAAAATCTGATCGGTTGTTAAGATCAGTGACCAAAGGAAATTTGCAACACGGATAAGATGACAGATGAGTGATCAATGCAAAAGCCAATGTTTTTCAGCACACGTATGGGTTGGGAACTTTATGTAATCTGGAAGGTTTTAGGTTTCAGAGCAGGAAAAGGCATTCTTGTACACAGAGGGTCTGGCAGCTGTACATGCAGAACCAGCCACTGCTCTTGAGTCATTCATACTTCACAAGTTCTAGATACACAGCAAATAGTAGGTTGTAATTTCACTGTTAATAAGCAGCTTGTCACGTGTAAAAGGGGTTATTTGAAGGCAAAACAAACAAGTTCGTAGTTGACATAATGCTAGATGTCAAGAATGAATATTACCATAACTGCAAGTTGTTTTAAACCATAGGGATGTATTGTGGTACGCTTACAAATTACCAGTAATCACCCACATTGGAATTTAGGAAAGTAATTCCATAAGCATAAATGAAGAATTACTGTCATCAGTGATTGTTCATAGATGTAACTTAATATTAAATGCAGAAGTACATGTTCTACATGTAGATTTATATATTTTTCAGAATCTGCCCACCATTGTGTAGTTTTACACATTGTTACAACATTTATATGGCCTCCTTCAAATTACTTCCTTTTACAAATATTTATTGGGTACCAAGGGAGCTTTCCCTGGGTGCAAAGCAGTCAGGGCATGAAGCTGACTGCTTGCCTCCATCTGATGCCAAGGTTAAGAATGAGTGGAGCTATACATCTGCATCCCCATATGCCTTTAAGGCATGCAGAGGGACAGCTGTACCTTTACTTGGTACATAATTGGAATTTTACCTCTGTATGGCAGTATATAGCACTTCAAGAACAGTGTTACGAACTGAAATGCAGAATGTGAATGAAAACAGCTGGTCATAGTCGTGCACTATCTCATTTGAATGGAAGCATCACGATGTGCTTATAAAGGTAATATAATATTAAATAGTGTACATCAGCACAATCACTTTATTACTCAAGGTAATTATAAGGCTACATGTTTTGACTAGATTAGTCATCTTCAGGCCTATTTTTGTCAATTGAATCACAAGATGCTATGCACACTGGGATACATAAAATTGGATCATTTGTCTCCTAAAATACATTTTATGAGACAAATGATCCAATTTTATGTATCCCATTGTTGTAAACACAATTTGCACGTCGCGCCATTTGAGACAAACAATCTAATTAGATGTATTCCATGGATGTAAACACGATGGGATCCCAAAGTGTGCATAGCATCTTGTGACTCAACTGACAAAAATAGGCCTGAAGATGACTGATCTATAGTCGAAACATGTAGTCTTATAATTACCTTGAGTAATAAACTGGTTGTGCGGACATACACTATTTAATATTATATTACTATCTCATTTGTTTAATTACTTTTGTTTTATGAATTCTTCTTTGGATACCGAGACCAAAAACGTTTCGATTGCTTTGTAAGAACATACTAACATGTCTTGTACATACACCAGTGCAGGGTATACATAAGCAAGCAACAGTAAACTACAACAGAGACTGAAACAAAATCATTATTGGATGTCACGCAAGTGTAGTATTACTGCAGGGTGAGAGGATCTTTATAGTTATTGTCCTAACCATAGAAAACCAGACAGTAGAAACCATTATGTTAAAATGACAGCAGTCATACTGTAAATCATATGATACAGTTATTTAACTTCATAGAACACATCCCGTTGTGTTATAAACTCAATAAAGGAACACGAATAAAAGAGGCAAAACACAACTTATATTCTCTTTCTTGGGCTTTGACCACATGTTTCAGATTAGATCAATCCATCATCAGCCCTTTATATAAGGCAAATAGCAGGTAAAATATAATGACATATCACCATATGGTACTTTCTATCTTAAAATTGTATGTAGTGTGCATCGTATTGTAATTTTTTTAGTTTGTAGAACCAACTTTATGTGCGCTAAATGTTTTCTACACACTTTTCAATTCTCCAGCATGTTCCAGTACACCACACATGCCATCCTTAAGGAGTCTTCATAGTTGTCATAATGCTATCAAATGGTCCATTGTGTAAGTGAATACATTCACAGTGATACACTTGCACGCATTCTAAAATTCAGTTCAAACACACAAATATTTAAAACAAATTTTAAAACACTAGAAAAATGGTGTACCATTGAGCACTATTTAAACTGCGGAAGGTGGCATTATAGTCCACAGTAGTTTCCAGTAATTATACAGAGATATTCTCAAACCCCAGTGGGTTGAATCCTTAGTGTTGTGTGTGTGTGTTCCATGTGCTGAGTAGCTTGAGCTTCAAGAATATCTCTGGATAATCACCAACAACTAGTGAAGATTATAAAGCCCCCATCCACAGTCTAAATAGTGTTCGATGGTATACCATTATTCTAGTGTTTTAAAATTTATGTTTTAAATATGTAAGTGTTTGAACTGAATTTTAGAATGTGTGCAAACGTATCGCTGTGAATTTATTCACGTATACGATGGACCATTTGATAGCATTATGATAACAGCTATGAAGACATGATGATGATGATGATGATGATGGCACATGTGGTGTGCTGGAACATGCTGGAGAACTGAAAATGTGTGAAGAATTCATATAGTGCATGTAAAGTTGGTTCTACAAACTATAAACTAATAAGGTACCTTTGTAGTGTTTTTTTTGTGGGATCCCAAATCAATGGGTGGGATCTGACAAAAAAAACCAACAAAAGTACCTTATGTTGATATGTCATTACATTATACCTGCTCTTTGTCTTGTATAAAGGTCTGATGATGGGTTGATTTAATCCAAAGCATGTCGCCAAAGCCTGTGGAAGATAATATAAATTGTGGTTTGATGATTTGGTCTTGTTTCCTTTATAAAGTTATTTACTGAGTAGCCATTTTCAGTTGGTTATTTTTATCAGTTTGTTATTTACATTTTCCTAGTATAATCAAATGTTAGATTTTTTATATTTATCCTGTTGTGAAAGAGATTGCAGTATATGATTTTTATCAGTTTATTGTTATGTGTAATCTATTGTATGTCTTTTGTAAGAACATTTGTAAAACATATTTATATAAAATTAAATTTTTATCTTATACTTGACTCTTTTAGGGCCTAATGTATGGAATATTACGAAATAATTGACTATGGATTGGCCATGTAAAGTACCAGTTAGCTGTTCTGTTCAAGGTAATTTGGTATATTGATAAATATTGAGAATGATTACTTCCAGTTTCAGTGTTGACGCCTATGCTTCCCACAGTACTATTTCAACATGTAGACTCGTCTGCGGCAGAACTGCCTGTATACAAGGGGGAGGGAACTTGTTGAAATTTTAATCATCTATGTATAGGGGATTTTGTAAAACAACTATTTTTTCCTTGGCATTTTCAGAGATGGGAATAGCACTGGAACAAAACAATTGATATGATCCACACATCACAGTCATTATTTTTTTTTAAATATTATTACACTTGCATCTTTGCTGTGCGCTGCTCCATACGCTGAACTTTTGCCATTTCATTCAGAAAGTCACCTTCAATACCCAGGAAAGCCTCCATTCTAATTAATGTATCAGGAAGACAGCGTAAAATCATAAAAATAAAAAAATGGGAACAAAATTAGTCTATAACCGAAGTTTTATTTTGGGGACTCCCTGAAAATTTGGAATAAATGGCCACCGAAGGATTTTGAGGCTTTGTTTTGAAATAAGTTGGTTAAATGTGTAGCATATAAAGAGTGCTTGAGTTTTGATCTATCAGTTGTCTCACTCAGATTGTTCATTTTGTAAGGAATTTATTTGTGTAAATAAACAAACATTGTGAGTCAGCAGCAGATTAGTCTCAATTTTTGTATACCTTATTTTACTTAATTTACATTGTACTGCATTTTCTTAAAGTATTAAGAGACCAATGAATCTTGAAATTGTGTGTACCATACATTTGGCATATATTTACAACATATAACCAACAAATGCGCAATATATTTAACACTTAATTGTTTTATATAGTCACAAAACTGACTGTATATAAGGCCTCCACACAAGATCAGTACTTTATGATATGATTGTAATTCAAGTGATTGCTCAAGAACTGAACCATTGTACTGTATCTTATTGAACATTCATTTTATTACCTCATATATTACTGTAACACACTATGTAGCAGCGACTATATATTAATTACTTGGTAATGATATCTTTTAACACTTTTAAGGGTATGTACTAATGCAATGCATTTTAACTGGCATGTAACTTTGGTTTAACAGAAGAACTCCCTGATGATGATGCATTGGGGCATTGAAACATGTAGGAAATTTTTTTATACAATTAAGAATTAATTATATTGCGCATTTGTTGGTTATATATTGCAAATAGACCTTGGAATATTCTGTTTCATACATGAAACATTTGTTCAGATTGTATGACAAATGTGTTTCAGCCTCTATATAGCACACTGGCAAGGAATCATGTCATCCAGAGTGGATGTGAATGCCATATGTGTGCATGTGCATATGTTGTAACTAGGAAAAACTGTATTTTCACACCATTCATATAAAGAGAAGATTGAAGTGCTGTTGAGAGTAAAATTATACTTCTTGAATGTTGATTATCATGTTAATAATGATTTGAAATATTTGTAGCAATCTGTAAATGCCAAAATCATAACCATAATTATTAAAATGTCTTGAAATATATAATATTTATCCAGTATGGGAAATCAGTGAAAATTGGAAAGCAGTACTAATCAATACATATTGGATTGTGAAACATGTGGTGGTGAGATTAAACTTGTAAAGGTGCTGGAAATACAATATTACAGTTTGTGGAATTGTTAAATTGTGTTTATCTTTCAGTTATTCTGAGCAGCAGCTGTTTAAAATTCAATGGTGACTGGAAGATAAATTATGAGTCTTCTGTTCGCATAGGGACAAACCAAATGGAAGTTTCTCTCCTCTAATTGTGGATTGTGCAGCCTGATGAAATGTGATTAACAAATTCAGAATAGAATGTTTGTATGTACTCAGATTACCAAAACTAGAATATTTTAATGTTTTCATTCTGTGTTAGATGAGGATACCGTATATAAGATACCAAGAATGTTGATTGCTGCAAGTGAATTATTAAATATTGTATTTAATAAGAATCAGTCTAGACTGAGGACTCAGTTTCTGATGGAAATATGTAGTTGTATCTGCCCGTTGTTGTATTGCCCTATTTTGATCTCCAGTATGTTGCGAATATCCAAGGTAGTTAAATTACAGAGTGCTAAATGAATTTCTTTACATGTCTAGGAAACAACAGCCTGTGATAACCATCCCATTATCTTTACATCACATCCTTTACATTGTTATTAAAATTAACTGGAAACCTGTTATATGTATGTGTGTTTGAACAGTGTATCTAATTAATATTTTCTTTGTCTTTTTTTATGTTTAGAGATACAGGCAGAAACATGTTTTAACTTTTGTATAAATGTGACACCTCCGGATTTCAAGTACATCATATCTTATTAGTTTTTTAAGTGCTGAAATCTAGGAACTGCAAAAAGAGTAATTTTGTTGTTCGTACGCATCTTTCGAAATTACTGTTCATCATGAAGTTTGTCAGTGAAGTTACAATCTGGAGCACTTTTTAGAAGGATGTTTAAATTGCTAAAATGACAATAATACCTGGAAACCTTCACGATGATAGGTTTTATGTTATATGGCTTTGTCATATGTTGTCATGAAAAATATGCCTATACTGGAAATAACTATGATTTGAAATCATCATTGTATAACCTCCATTTCTGGGTCTTGTGTTGATCCCCCCCTTCCTTTTTAAGTCTATAGTGTGGATATTTTGTGTATGTTGATATTTTGTAGTACAATGAACTGTCATTTATAATGTGTTTTAGTTCTTCACACGTAAAGTTGGAGGCAGCATGTTCCTCCAAACCATTGGAGTCCACCCATCAGAATGAAACCGCATCAATAATACCTATATCAATACTTGACTTGTTTGGCTGACAGACAGTCTTTGAAACAAGTAACTGAAACTTTTTCTGCAATTCTGTCAACACATTCACACCTTGTAATACAACTGTGTTTGTGTAAAATAAGCAGTTCAGGTGCTGGCAATAGGCACAGTAAGCAGTAGATGTGTTTGAACACATGAATCCCTGAACAACAAATATTACTTGTGCAATAAAACTCAAACTACATTAAATGTACATGTGTACTGAAGTCCAGCTGTAATATATGAAATACGGATTTATTAATCAATGTTATGCAACACCAGACAGTCCCCTGACTATACCTGTGTGGGACTTGGTATTTCTGAATGTCATGGCTTGTGTTTTTTATAACTGCCTGATGATTTTAACCCGCTAACGTGGAAAATATGGTGAGATCCTAATAATGCCAGCAGATGGTATTTAACTCGGCGTTTAAAGGGTTAATATATGATCATCCACATGGCTCGCAAATACTATTACCACAGTATAGGTGACAAGCCATCGTAATTGATCCATTTCCATAAAATGTACAATAAAAACATCGTAAAACGTTTTACGAATATCGAGATCCCTATAATAACGTTAAACGCATAGTTGTATGACCTAACACGAGCCGAAACATGTAGCTGCAAGTAGGTTTTTAAAAAGTGTTCGGTCTGACGGATATTTATTGGTGTCTGTGTGCATAACACAACGGGATCACTTTACGTTCCTAGGGGACACGTTCCTCGGAGTGGTTATTAACACCTATCTGATGCAAATCCCAATGAGGTAGGTATGTTCCCGCCTGTTCGTCCGCTGATTAATTCACCGATATCACAGATCATATATGGATATGGACACATCATTAATCTGATACGTGCATATCGTGAACATTGACGTACAGTTTTATCTTTCGTAGGATGCAAAGTAATCCGTGGTGGATGCAGTCACCGATTACGAGCCATAGTGAGGGCATGTTTGTGTGGTGTGTGAAAGCTGTAGTTCATGTCCAAATTAATGGACATATAGTCACCTAACTTGTGATAAGTGAAATTATATGAAGATAGCTGGAAATTTAGGACAATGAGTCGTAGAAGACCTCACGAGGAAGACGATGGCTATGGTAAACTGAAATTGTTTTGTTAAAGGAAATGTTCTCTACGGTGTTGGGTGCCTATTCGTAGTTACTCGGCTTGTTTTTTGTTTTGCTTGGTGATGCCCAGTGTAGTTATTATAGGAAATATTGGAATTACTTTCCGAACTGTTAAAAGTCCACTGATCATTTTCATGTTATACGCGTTCGGTATAGTAATAAGGATAATGGAAACCTAACCTATGCCACTGCAGGCAGGTTGTACACCGATGTACAACTTGCAGGGCGACGTAAGGCACGTCATGTTGCATGATAAGACTCGTCTGAGAATTTTGGACTTTAAATTGACGATATTTACCGAGAGACCAGTGCGTTGTGTTTGACAGCTTGTTTGCAACATGTGAAGCAATAGGTTTAACTGTCACATGGTAATTGCAATGTTACAGATGTGAATGTCAGTGGCAGTGAGTAAAACTGGTGTAAACAGTGTCGATCAACTCGAAATCCTCCCTTTTTATTTGATCATAACTGTATATGACTCAGAATTGTAAAAACATACTCGTACACAACTTTACTCTTTATTATAGGTTGTAGTTTTTGTTTTGGCATTAGGATTTTTTATTATTGTTACTTGCATCAAGGTTTGGACCTTCACATTCGTTTTGTTTTCCTTTTGAATAGATTAATCTCTCCATCATAGTACTGGGTATTAACCTGGTGTTTTCCCATATCCTGTATATTTCATGGTTTGTCTGGGATGATGGTTCTGAACTTTAGTGTACAATGAGCTTTTGGGGAGTGTCTTCAGTGCTTTGGATAGAAGAATGATGATGTATAATTAAAATGCAGACTAAAAACTATATAATTATTTCACAATTATTGTAGCTGTTTATATTGTAGATCAACTGGGTATCTTCCTCATATTTATGTGATCGTATCTGTATGTGAGTTAGAATTGCAAAAACTTACTCTTACACAGTTTTACTCTTTACTAAAGGTTATGTTTTTTTTTTTTTTGACCAGTTGATTTTTTTTTTATTATCTGCATCAAGGTGTGGACCATCACGTCCATTTTGTCTTCCTACTGAAGAGGTTAATGTCTCCACCATAGTACTGGCTGTTAATTTGGTCATTATCTTCCTATATCGTGTATAGTTCATGGTTTCTTTGGAACAATGGTTCTGACCTTTAGTATATCGGGAGCTTTAGGAGAGCGTGTTGCAGTGCTGTGGGTAGATTGATGATGGTAAATTTACATGCAAAATAGAAACCATATAATTATTAATGTCACAATTATTGAAACTGTTTATAATTGAGATTAGTCTATGCATAACAAAAAAGATATTTTAATCTTGGAAGTAGAAATTAGTGGCAATGGTGTGAGCAGTTGCTGTTGGTGATGGTAATGGTGTTGATGATGCAACAGTCACTGTGAACTTATCTGACTCAATTCCTTGGTGGCAGGCTACCACAAACATTATCTGCATTTATTTACACAAGTTTCTGTGTTGCCTAGTCTTCATACATTCTATATTAAGTGTACTGGATATATGAGATATATGGGTTATTACACAGCAAGTAGTGGTAATATGTTTTCCTGAAACATCAGTAAGGAATTACCGCTACTCAGTATGTAACAGCCCAGAAGAGCACAGTTGTCATCTTTGCTGTGGAAGGCTGAAATTATGCATACTGCGTGTATGATTAATAACAACTAAATTATTTCAGTGATATTTGTAAGAGTGTTGGTAAGTGTCTCATTGATGAAAACCATGAAAGTATTTATTTACAAGATCAAAACTGAGTAAAATGTTCCCTATACACACATGCTTTAGTAGCTGCTACTAGGGAGATTGGACTGGAAGTAAATGCTGATAAAACTAAGTACATGGTCATGTCTCGAGATCAGAATGCAGGACGAATTCACAGTGTGAGGATTGATAATAGTA
>Ga0123355_10007511_pt1 | contig 16351 bp, 8 predicted proteins | sample TergutEmb28metaG_3_FD_89872 | JGI IMG/M metagenome (GOLD analysis project Ga0123355, IMG submission 89872) | Embiratermes neotenicus P1 segment gut microbial communities from Petit-Saut dam, French Guiana - Emb289 P1 | ecosystem: Host-associated > Arthropoda: Insects > Digestive system > Gut ...
TAGAGGCTTAGTCGACCCCAGGGTCATATTGCGATCGGAAGGATTTTATGTCATTTCTGTTAGAGGCTTAGTCGACCCCAGGGCCATATTGCGATCGGAAGGATTTTATGTCAATGAAAAGTCCACTGACGCCAGCTGGGATCGAACCAGCGACCTACCGATTGGTAACACAGCACCTTAACCACTGTGCTACCGCGGTCCCCATTATATTGTAGTACGTTTTGAATATGTTAGTGTAAGCTCCATATAGATAGCGTGAATGACACCGCAACATGTAGGAGCAATGTAAGACTATATTGTTTTGTGTTTGAAATGTGCATCCGTTGGTGTTATGAATAATTGAACGATATTTCTTTCTTTAGCTCCAGGGATTACATTCATTACAAGTTCTGCACAATTTCTGTATCTCATATGACTGAAACAAGTTATTCTAAATTTAATTAGACCTATGGGACATTCACTGCTAATGAAAACGTAGCTAGCCGCAATATTAGGCCTAATCCGGATTGCAGTTTGTGTAAGTTGCATTTTTATTTTCAGATGACCACAACGATGTTGTTCAGTTCTAGTTCGCGAACCAAACCATCATGTCTACTTTAAGCTGTAGGGTTATATTTGCTAGTTAATTATCAATTAATGGTGAACCACAAACCATTTTATATTTTAACTCAAAACTAAATACCAAATTATTACTTTATTAAGGCATTGGATTATTTTCAGCAATTTGCTGTCACTAATTTCAATTGTCCACATGTGCCAGTCTTTACCAGCCCCACATTTATCAAACGAAAGCTGTAAATAATTTGTTCTAACAAATTATTGAGACACGTACAGTCATGTGCCTATTCAGGCATTAACACTGCAACTCCCCGGGCATTTCATTTGTGCGCCTGGATATTTCTGTTTTATTGAGTGCTGTATATACGTGTAGGTCTTCTGGCAATATGAAATAATTTGTCTGTGTCCCACAGAGCGAATACCAGTACTATGACAGAAAGAAATACACAGTGCAGAAACCCAAAAGAAGGACATTATCTGAATATGTTTTCAGACGACAGTTACATGTACCCCGGTTTTGCAGCTGTTTTGATCGTAATGTGACAAATACTGATTGACTCTAAGAATAAGAGGCCTAATCTGAATGTGTGCAGATCACAACACTGATCGTTAACCAGCCACATTGTTTGTGTGTGTGTGTGATTTTGAATGTGGATTTCGCTCGTACATTCTACATCGATAGTCGCCCACAGCAGTGCTCTTTAAACTGATCTACACTCCACTGCGAAATGTTGACACGTTTCAGGATCTCACGGCATACTAATTAAGAAATATTGTAAGGGTGATTATTGTGCATGTGTGCGCGCAGGCCTATCTATGATCATGTCTGCTTATTAGGCGAGCTGCATTCTTGAATGTACTACTTGCTTCACCTGTAGTTCAGCACAAAGTAAGTGTATACATATAATATTTTGACATTTCAGAAACGTGGAATAAAATACAATAGTTTCCGCCATCTCTGCCGATGTACCCTCTGAAATGAAGGTAAAGCTGCACGTACCACTTGATTTCACAACGTCATTTCATGTATGTCTGTCCAGCTCAGAATGCAACATAACTATAGGCCTATATCACAGTATTACATGAATGTTTGTTTATTCTACAGATGTCCTACACAAAATAAGTTACTTGCACCCTGGAAAGACAAACCTGAATTGGATAAAGTACTCAGTTCGTACCGCGCAGTGAATAAATGTCTTGGGGTAAATCAGTTAGTGTTGCGTAGGGAAATAAGTGATGTCTTGAGATACAGTGACAACACGTAAATACATCCGTGGGCAGAACGTATATTTTTAGACGCGTTCGCAAAATTGCGAATAACGACTATTAGCTTCGTCATGTCTGTCTGCACGGAACAACTGGGCTCCCTGTAGACGGATTTTCATGAAATTGGTAATTTGTTATTTTTCGAAATTCTGCCCAAGAAAATTCGAGTTTCATTGAAATCGGACAAGAATAACACGTACCTTACACGAAGACCAAAATACATTTTTATCACATCTGGCTCATTTCTTCTTAGAATGAGAAATGTTTCAGACAATAGCTGTAGAGGAAATCAAAACACACAATTTGCGTTCAGTGACTTTTTTTTTTCGAAAATCTTACCGTTAATGAGATAATATGGGAAAAGACTGTAGAGCAGTGCAGGCAACATATGACAATATGGCACATGAGCACTGCATGCTGAAAACTAAGGCTACACACACACACACACACACACACACACACACACACACACACTTAGAATATGTAATACTTGTTGCTTTTCCACTGCAACAATGGTTGCGAGAACGCGCCTCATATTACGTTCTACGTACGTTGCCTATCTTGTTTAGAATTCTCAACATGTGGTACATAAAGTAGCCACTGATCCACCAAGGGTTAATATTGGTAAAGAGGTCAACAGTGTGGTCAGTTTTACCTCATGCGCTGCTCAGTATACGCCTAAGGCAAAAAGCTTAATTTGCTGATCTTGCAATTGCTCGTAACGAAAGTTAACCGTCTGAACATTTATTGCAATCAACGTAGTGGAGTCATTTCGTCCTCGCGAATAAGTGAAGATCGCCTAAAGACGGTGGAAATGTTATTGAGAACGAACAAAAACAAACCAAACGTGTATTCAGTAGCGGCTTATGACATTTATTGGCCCAAAGCAACAATAAAATTTGGGAGCCTTACCTTCTCGTATTTTTGAATTGACAGTGGTGATAGAACAGTGTAATTATTTATAATCGGAATATGTTTTAAAAATCTAAAAACCTCTTCGGGGCCTCATGTAGCCGCATCGATAGGCCCAGAATATATTAATTATAAACTGTGCACTATCCGTTTAACCTCAATTAGTAACAAGTTATCGTAATGAATATTACATAGTATTGGTATTGCAACTAGTAGGACTGTGATGGTGCATGGGAACAAATACCTAATTTCCATTGCCATTAATTATTATTTAAATCACCATTATGTGGTTTGAACGTTTAACACAAGCAGTATTGTGATTTCAGGCCATCACGGCGGTGAATAATAATATTGCGTTTTTCTGGAATGTGAAACCGTGTAGTTTGATAGATTCGTAAAAAGTGTTGTAAATAAAGGGCTACCTCCGCCTTTCAGTATGAAGCTTGAAGCAGCAGGTTCCTTTCAAAATATGGAACATATCTGCCAAAATACGCAGCTGTACTTCATAGAAGACGGCACTCTCAACGACAGCCTTTGGATTGGCTCTGCGGTGTGTTTGTACATTGCGTAGACTAGTACAGCAGAAACGGAATGTGATGGCACACGGAAACGCACGGGTGGAGAAGTGAAGGGGAAAAAGGCGAATGGAGGGGGTAGCCAGGAGTCGTGCACTGTATCGGACACGGTCTATCCAGCATTACTACCGCTGATGCGCACCCCTCGGCTGCCAGCAGCCGACTGAACTGACACCGCCGCCGATATAAATGGACTCGTCCGTTTCGCTGGAAAACCAAATCTGGTTTCTGCGCGTGTGCCATCACGTTCCGTTTCTGCTCTACCACTGTGTACATGGCGCGGACAGTTGTACTTGTCTGCGTCCTGTTTACTACGCTACGTTGCTTCGTTTTTGGCCGCTGTAGGAGCTGGCGGACGGGCATTCTGGTTGTGAAGTGGCAAGGGGTGGGTGTTCATTTGCTCGGAACTTCAGTGCGACAAAGTCAGCAGTACTTACGGAGGCGGAGAGAAGACACTAGAAGAAACATGACGCTGTCGCTGTATTAGTGACTCGCTCCTAGCCAACCGTTTGAAAATTACACCGGCCAAAAATCGTGCACTGCACTATACCACTTGACATACTGCGTGAGGCACAACACGGCCTCAACCCTTACGTCTGTCCGTAATTAAGACCATTAATAACTGAAACTTCGTAACGAGAGACCCTAATGTATAATTACATATTTAGGCCTAGATAAGAATATTGTTACTCGTACAATGCCCGTTGTGACCAGCCTTCTCATTCAGCTATTCTAGTGTTTGTTTCATAAAGGGAAGGTGTAAAATCGGCATGTTGTGTCAGTTGTTTTACATGAATTACGTTAATGAGTTTTAAAAATTCACACTTCGTGGATATTTATGAACAGATTAATTTCAAGTGTTATCAGCCTCTTGTAAATAAGTACGAACTAAGCGGAAGGACGTGATCGTGACGTATTTGAAGGTTATTCCAGAACACTTGCCTACACTTATTGAATAAAACAGTTATGTAGTGCCTGAGGATAACCGATCTTGGGGTCTACTTTTAAAATCTGATCTTCCGAATATAAAGTAGAATTTATCTGTTTTATTAAATTTACTGTATTCAACAAGTTTATTGTTAGTTAAAATCAGTCATTTAATATTATACTGCAGGTGTATTTGTTGTCACATAAAGGCCTAAATTGCGAGAAAAATGTAGGCACAAGTACTTGTTTGTGCCTAGACTGAGTCACATTCGGTTAACCATCACTCCCTATCTTAGCAAGAAAAATCTTTTAATTTTCTCTCAGTCCTTTGAATTCTGATTTTAATATAAATTGTACAAACCGACTTCCTACCGCACAGGAAACACATTTCGTCACCGTTACAGAAACCAGTCAAATAACCCTGTGTAAGGAAGTAATCCTTCTTCGTTTTGAGATTCGTTTTAAACTCGTAGATACTTATGGAAAGAATATGGAAAGTATTAAAACTACAACCTGTGATGCACTGTGTATATACCTAGCAACCACACCGTGCACTAGTGAGTTCATTATCTTAACGCTATCACTAACACAATAGGTGCCGGACGACATTGGAGTATATCAAAGTTTTTTTTTTAATGTTAAGCCTTAAATGGCGACTTCAAAAGCGAACGTTTTACTGAAACGTCGAACGTTTCACATGTCATTATTTTAAGATTACATCCCTGTTTAAATTCTCACACAATATTAAGGACGCCACCTGTCGTATTGTTTAACATCCGTCTATTTGAACGTTTCGAGTGAAATTATTTTAAGGATGTATCCTATATCTTGCACCCTAAATACTTAAGTATGTGTCCTTCTTCTAGTACTTCACGCTTAAATTTCGGAAGTCATTGCTCTTCTGTAGCCTGCAACAAAGTTTCTGGATTTGTCCCAATTTCTCCGCATGTTTGAGACTAGCAAGTAAAACAGGGCTTAGGCGCATGAGCGTCGTCAGACTGATCCGATATGAGATCGATATCACGAGACATTTCGGAACGTTACCTTACGATTCCACTCCGTTCCTCCGTCCTCCGATCTTCAACCTGTTGGGCCTCACAGTAGACCACGTGTATAAGTGTGTTTTCCGTCACCAATTTCAAATCGTGAAAAAACCTATGAAATTATAGTTGTATATATTTACCGGATACATGGATTTTGTTGGTGGTTAACCCTTTGACGCCTAACGACCACTATAGTGGTCGTACCACACCGCTAACCTCTAAACGTTTCATTTTATATATTTATTCAACAAATATAGATACTGAATATTTTAAACATGGTACATACTCTCCGTTTCTTTCTCTTCAAAATGCAGTTTGTTTCACAATTCTAACGTATTTGGTTCCTGTTTTATTCACATTTTATATAGAGGGTGTGCTAAAATTAAAAAAAAATAATTCCGGCGCCAAAAGGTTAATATACAGTGAATTAAAATGTAGTAGGGAATGTGCAGATCCTTAAATATTGAAATTACAATGTTGTATCCAAACGTGGCTTTTTAAAAAAAATTGTGCTGTTTAATGATTCTGTCTATATGTTTATGTGGCTTTGGTGATAGACGAAACGATTTGTAATTGGGGGGGGGGGTGATTAAATTATGGCTAGCCTAGAACTAAACTCGGGTCTCTGCGGCGAGTGGCGCCCAGTAACCACCCCCGCCATGGCACGGTCGAAACGCCATTCATTATAACGAAACAGTAAGGAACTGCATTACACCCTCATCTTAATCCGTACGTCAGCACGTATGTTCAAGTATTTGCGGGTATGTTATGAGCGCATATCAGATGGTGCCAATTCAGAAATAATAAAACTAAAAACTAAACTCCGTGGCTTGAGTCCGCGAGCGAACCATACCGACAGAGCGGCCGCCGCCGGTAGGCGAAGTTAGTGCCAACTTTTGCGGATAGAGGGGTGTCACGTGGTTAGCGTAACGGATCCCCACGGCCGTTAATCTCTGTTTTCTGAACATGGAGCCGCTAATTTTTTATTCAAGTAGCTCCTCAGTTGGACCTCACGAGGCTGAGTGGACCCCGTTCCAGACCCACTACTACTCAGAAAATCTGGTAGTGCCGGGAATCGAACCCGGGACCTCTGTATCTGTAGCCAGAAACGCTGACCAGGCGGTCCAGAAATAATAAAATGCTAACCTAATTCAGCTCTGAGTCCGTATTCTTGACGTTCTATTGATAAAGCGGAATGAAATAATTAAACTTATTTTGTACGTGTGTTTATTAGTTGTCTTTTTGTCTGACAGGCACACACAAAAACAAAGCAGGCCAATTTATTGGGGGGGGGGGGGCTGACGTCGCAGCGTTACGTCCCAAAAGAAATAAATCCTTATTACGTGCATTTGGTGCGTCCCTGCTGTAAATTTGAAATAATCGTATGAAACAGACGGATTTCGTTTACTAAACCCCATTTTGTATTAGTGGTCTTTAACGTATAACATATTTTGTACCAGGCCTAGGTTTTAATGGTCCAGTAACAACTCAAGACGAATTTGTACAAGAAGTTGTATACGAAACGAAATGATAAAATTTCAATATTTATTTGCATTCCTTACGAATATTTCTGGATATTAATAATATTAAAAGACCTGTGCCTCTTTGTAAAATGTAATGTTGCTCATCAGATTAGGCGAGAGCCATTAAAAATCAAACATGATTTTGGACTTTGCTGTTAGATTAGTTTATCCACTTACATCTCCCATCTTTCTAACAGCCATATTAAACGCTATTCTATGCCTTCTCTGCTCACCAGCAGGACGTATCTTAATATGTTTCCACGTCAAAATTTTGAACGCTTTATTGTTTCCGCCATCTTTTATGAATCATGTAGTTTCTCGTTATACAGGACTAATACCCAAAATTGGTCGCTTATTTCATCCTTCGTGAATTGTAATTTTTCCACAACACTTTGTTTTTTTTTAATGACTCTGAAACTGACAGCCTCTTCCTTACAGTTCTGTGTTCAGATTATAAAATTGCGTTATAAGTATTGACCGATGTCTACTAATGGTAAAACACCAGACAATGCCAGTAGTCATTCTCAGACATCCGTAAAGGTGAAGTTGATCCTGTACTAAATAAAGCACGTCAGCTCTGAGTGAAATCGAATCGTCAACACTCCTTCATCCTGAAGCCAGGTAACGAGCCTGCAAACACATTGGATTGGCTGGCTGAACGCCATATTCCGCCAGGAAAAAAGAACATCCCGTCTGTCACCCCTGCACCGAGTTGAATCGCGAATCCTAAGTGAACGGTGCACATATTTTCAAGATATCTAAAAGCCACCTCAGATTTCAAGAAATCGGCAGGGTAACATGAAGCTAGTTTCATAGTGAGCACGCACAAATATTAGGCGTCATTGTATAAAATTTAGTCGCCATTGTGACGTGACGCCCGGGATTTGTGTGCCCCTGCCCTAAGTAGTCCAGGGCGTTGTGTAGGCACTAGCCCGAGTGACCCAAGTTGGGACGTTCCTTCCCCTTCTAAAACAGGAGTCGAGGAAACCCAGCCAATCTGCTTTGGGAGAGACAGAGGTCAAGGTCAGACCGGACGCATTGTTCGTGCAACCAATTAGTGCAGAGTAAATACAACACGATATCATGGGGCGTACAGTGTTATGCTGTTCCTCACTGCAGACAGTATAAACCGTCAGAAATTACAAAGAAATTTGCAACTATGCAAAGTCAAGTGACCAGTCCTGTACATGTATACTCATGGCACAATCACACGAGCCATGAGGAAGTAACGAATGATAGTCGTCAGATAAACTGTCCTTAAAGAGGTACAGTAAAACTCCACTTATCCGGATTGATTGGAACGGCGAGCCATCTGGATATGCAGAAAATCCGAATAATCGGATTTTTCTTTGAAAATAGGCTACATTGGCAGTTTTGAGTGGAAAATAATTTCTACAAATGGCTATTTTAGACCACATATTTATTTACGTACAAATAAAACACTAATACATAGTACCTTATATGTATTTAAAACGGGGGGAAAAATTTAAGCCATAAAAGTGCGGTGCAATTTCAGTAAGAAAATGTTCATCCGAAGGGCTAAGCCGATCCGGATAAGTGGAATTCTGCTGTGCATTGTTTTATCTGATAATTCGCATTACTAATGCACTCAGACATTCGCGCGACTGCAGCCTGCCTTACAATCGCCGTAATTTCAATATGTCATGAGCCGAAGTCCGCCCGTTTTCATCCAGTGTACATCAGCAACTGCTGCTTGTAACTCACCAAATGTTAAGACCGTGACGAAAATATTTTCCTTCCGCTCGCAGACACATCGTTTCTAACCTACAATTTGCCGAAGTTCTGTAGGTTAAGCCAGCCGATACGAAGTGACTAGTGACATTTGTCAGATAAAATAATGTTCCTGTATAACAAAACTGACAACTGTATTACCTTCATAAGCACAGTGTGGAACTAGTTGGCTGACCACATCAGTTCAACGGTATTATTCATTTATATTCTAGAACATGGATAGGGACAGGTGGCAGGCACTTGTGAATGCGGTAATGGACCTTCGGGTTCCATAAAATGGGAATTTCTTGACTAGCTGAAAACCGGTTGGCTTCTCAAGAAGGACTCTGCTCCGTGGAGTAAGTGATGGAGTAAGAAAGTATTCTGGAACATGGGACACACTCCAGCATGTTGTTAGTGTACTCAGTGTCGATCTGCTGGACATGTTCACAGGTGCGACCTTTTGACATTACTGAAAGTATGACGTTGAACTGCAAGCAGCTGGGATGTCGTTGTTCCTGCCAAGTTTCATGAATATCCTTCACTCATTCTGAATAAGAGAGAAAAAGAGGGATATGCTACACGGACGGATTTGCACACAGACTTATTGAAACATTCATAGCATGAGCCCACATTTCATTTTGACACAAACTGAAGTTACAAATTTATACGTATGTGGCATTTGTTGTCGAATTTAGCAGCTATGCCCAAACTATCACGTATTCATATTATTTTTTCATTTCGAAAAGTTTTTAACAAACATTTCCGAACATAACCCGTTTTCCTGATCTACTTATCTGTTTGTATTGTAGGTGTTGTTAATTTACTTTTGAAAATCTTATTATTTAACTACTAATTTCATATCTAAGTTAAATTAATTGAGCGTTACTTCGAAGTTCCGCGTCGTAGCCATGTTTGTAATTGTTGACTTATAACAGTCGTTAAGGTAGTATTATAGATACGGTTGTTATCTCTCTCCCTGTGAAATTTCACTAGTCTGGCTCCAATGGTTTTTCAATTACCGTCGACATACAAAAGAAAAAAAGAAACTTTTCTTAGGTTGTCGTGGTATGTCGCACCAGTGACTCTCGTATCCTTGGCCTTTGTGTTCTTCTTTTTCCGGAATTACTGTCCCTGGTGAACCATAGCCTCCTCTAAAACTGTCTCCAATGTTCTCGGTCCTGCTACTCACGTTTCCACCTCCCCACGCCCATCTTCTCTAGATCTTCCTCAACCGACTCAAGCCACTTCAACTCAGGTCTTCCTACACGTCGAGTGTCTTCTGGTTTAAGTCGAGTAAGCTTTCTGCAAGGATCCAGTTCTTGCATTCTACAGAGGTGTCCCAGCCACATCTCAGTCTTACCAATTTTTATCACTTTCACTATGTTTGGTTCATCGCAGAGCGTATAAAGCTCATCATTGCTCATTCTCCATATATCATTATCGTTAACAGGACCTTAAACCATCCTTAATATTCATCTTTCAAAGATTCGGAATATATTTGCATCCTTTTTTGAAAGGGACCAACATTCACTTCCACATGTAAGTGTCGGTCTTGTACGGGTTTTATATATCATACGTTTAATTAGAATTGATAACCAACAAGATGCAACTATTTTGTTTTATTTATTTCTAATCAGTTCTACATATTTCGGGCGATGTTTTCGCCCATCATCAGGAGCATATCACTGTAACTACAGCTTCTAGTAATGTCCACCAATGTTGCTGCTGGCTGGTGTTGCGTACGCAACACCAGCCAGCAGCAACATCGGTGGACAACACGTAGAGTGATATGCTCCTGATGATGGGCGAAAACATCGCCCGAAACATGTAGAACTGATTAGAAATAAATAAATCCAAATAGTTACATCTTGTTTGTTATCAGTTGTAATGATACTAACGATGCACGGAAACATGAACGTTAAAATCATACGTTTAGTCTAACGTTTCACATTCGGTGAGTTTAGCTGTTGCTTTAACCCACAGCTAGTTTTATTACCTACAGTTATTTGCTGCTATATTTCTGTAGTTACATATCATTATCTCATGTTATGATTTTTCCTCGATACTTAACTCATATCCTTGATCCCTACCCAAAATTGGCCTTCTGATGTGTTTTGAACTCCCAAAATAAAAAGTGATCTTGATACTTAAATGGGGTGCTGAGTACCTGTTGGAATTGTCTGGGTCACGAAGGCAATGTGACTTACGATTTTGGGTCTTGGACAAGAAAGTCTGAGAATCGTAGTGTTACGCTGTGCGTGTGTTCAAGGTTTTACTGTGTATCGTTTTATGGCCGTAAAGTAAGTGACGCTAATAATAGCTTTCGTCTCTCCAGCTCGTGCTGCTGCCATGTTGTTATTACTTTTAGTAGGAAGTGACAATTACGCAGTAACGGTGACAGCCTGGAGATCTACAAAGTTTACGTTTACAAAGTTTGGGCATAAATTATAAAGAAGACATTCAAAATGTTAAGGCCGTGGGGAGGATCCCTTTTGAGAAGCTGGTAGTCGCGCACCTAATCAGGAAATTCATCTCCTGTTATGGAGCCCGACGGCCCGATACCGGCGTAATAAGACAGGCAATGTACGTACGGCGTAACACTGAGACGCTTCCGCGTAGCTATTGTTACGGACAGACAGACAGACAGACGTGACGAAGCTCATAGTCGCTTTTCGCAGTTTTACGAACGTGCATTTCTCCGTGTATGAGCAAACTGAATTCATTCCACAAACTCACATATTATTTACTTAAGTCTACATTTTAATAATGGCCTCCCATCTTCTCCTAGGTCTTTCAAACGGTCTCCCCCTTTCATATTTTCCGACGAATATTTAGATGTGTTTTACTGTCCACCTTTTGTATTTTGTGTCTCAGCTATTTCAATCCCTTCAGTTGATCGCCTAATCGGATTTGATGAAGAGTGCAAATTATGAATCTACTAATTATACAGCCTTCTACAGCTGCCTACAAATTTCTGCTTTCTCCTTCTTCTTCGTGGCATCGTATTCATTTAATTAAACATGTTCAGTGTTTTGCCCCTTTTAACCTCTTTCACCAATTCTGCTAGTTAAACAAGGAACAGAAGAGACAGCGGCAGATAAAGTGAATGGTGTGGTCTGGAATATCACTTTATAATTTGTAAGTCTGTTATATTTTCGGAACGTTAAGTTTTTTATAGCTTATGGTTTAAAACATCGCCGTTTGTAAAATTAACACTGTGCACTGCGTCCTAGACCATGAGGTCTGTCTGACCAAAATTACATCAATCATAACTCCTCTTCTTTTAGTCTCGTCAATAAATTATGGTATGCGGGCAGCTTCAAGCTCCGCCTGTTTTATGTCTTGGGAAAAGTGGTCCCGGTGTCCACTGCACAGACGTCCGGGAGGATCTCAGAGCCGATAGTGACAAGAAGAACCAGTGGTTGATAACAGCTCGGTCTACGCCACGGAACTGAGTCGGTACTGGCGTGTAGGCAAGAGAATCTCCGGTTTTGGAGACGCTGTATCCAGTTAGCAGTGAGTCTATTGAAACGATTATACTGAGTCCAGGAACAGTAAAATTCAGTTGCGAAAGGATACAATAAAGCTACGATAATAAATATCACAATTCTTATGCAATTAAACTTCAGTTTGTACTGTACATCCCTCTGTGAAGCGTATACACCAGAGTCGGCATCAAGGAATATTCTGTCTATCACAGCTGTATCTAGATCGTTATTAAATATATTTTTTATTACATGTTTCGGCCTTATATTCTTTGACAATACCTCCATCATATATGTAAAACTTTTTCTTTATAAATTCTGTTGTCCACTGTAAAGAATACGATCTTATTCTATTATTGAAAATTACTGCTTCAATCATTCCTTCCTTAATGCATTTTGTGATTTGATATAGTTGCGTGATGTCGGCTATAAAAGGCCGAAACATGCAGTGAATAATATATTAAATAACCATATAAATATAGGTGATCCAAGGTATATTACTTTATTTCTAGTTCATGTTCAGTTACTTAAAGGATTTAGACAAAGATTCTTATGACTAATCTTGATTATTAAATTACTGTATATTTCTTTCTGTTTTCTACTTCTTTCTTCATAGTTAGGCTCTTTTGCCTAATCCTTTAATGCCTAGTGGTTGATATACGTAACACCAGATTTAGCACTAACATTTCTGCATTTTGCCCACAAAATATATTCATGTGTTTCATATGATTCTTACAATACGCAGACCTGTTTTCTCCAAACAGCGTTCACAGGTTGATGTTTCTATTACAAGAACATTTTGTTCCCTGCAATGTACGCAATGAATTTTTGTATAAAATGTAACTTAGCTGAAGCCTTAATAAGTTAATTTTGAGCTGCTGAGTTTTTGAGACAGGTAGAAACGTTCCCCTGATGGCAAATCCTGCAGTAGAGCGCGCAATTCGAAAACGCAGCCTCAGCCAGCGATAGGTACAGTAATTGTGATTCGTTATTGTGTGTTCTCTGTACAAAGTACTAGAACATAAAATGACTTCATATTTGGATTTCTAGTGCTTCGACTGTATATTTACTCTCCGCAACGAATTGACCGTCTTCGATAAAATGTTTTAAATATGGGGGTTTGCATTAAATATCTCTGATCATTATTCATTGTAGGCGTGTTCGCAAAAAATGTCTGTCTGACCGCATGGAACAACTCTGCTCCCACGGGACGGTTTTTTTTATGAAATTTTATATTTGATTATTTTTCGAAAATATGTGGAAAAGATTCAAGTTTCATTAAAATCTGACAAGAATAACGAGTACTTCACATAAAGACCTAGGTACATTTATACTACCATCACGTTTAATTCTTCTTAGAATGAGAAATGTTTCAAACAAAGTTGCAGAGAAAACCAAAATACACGTATTTCATTAGTAACATTTTTCCGAAAATCGTGCCATTTATTAGATAATGTGAAAACATTTGGTAGAGCCGGATAGGCCACAGATGACAATATGGCGCATGCACTTTGCATGTTCGATACCTAAGGCTACAAGCACAACCAGAAATTTGATACTTATTGCTTTTCCACGGCAAAAATAGTTAGGCGCAAAATCCTCAATGTTACGTTATACGTAAATTATCTGTCTTTTTTCGATATTAATATATTAAGCTTTGACAGAACTTAAACATTTTTCTAAAAGCGACAGATACAAAATGTTCGTACGATTACATTGTATGTTTTATCTCGGACAGCTATGGGGAAATTAATTAATTAAGATCTCCCAGTTCGTCCTTCTATGTGTAGAGACAAGCCTCCTGAAATTTGATTTTGGGGTGTTTCAGCAAAATTTGTCAACACATCCCAATTTGGTTAAAATCGAACAAGGGTTAATGTCACGTGTGTTTCTATGTGCATCTGGCAATTAAACGATTTGTATATTGGTCAACGAAAGGTAATTCGAGCCGAATTTTTGCGTTGCAAAATGAAACGCAAACTGTCTGTACAACAAACTTTCCGTCAGTCTTAACGTTTTCAAGATAACTGAAAAAAAAAGGATGTTGTATGTTCGTAACGGAACTCTGCAGTCATCATCCGACAAGGCTTTTTAGAACTTTCATGAAAATCACAGAAGTATGATATTTCTACCTGACCGTAATATCCATGCGCTTCTCCACGACCACTTTCATCGGTCGTTTTCTTACTTGTAGAAAAAATCAAGTGTTAATCGCTTCGAATTACTGGCATCTACTTGTGTTCTGTTATAGGCTATTGTGTACTTTATGCTCAATTGTTTCTTCAGCCTCCTATAGAAGGCACCCGATTCTCAGCTGTCTTTTGGTCTCAGTGCGTATCTTCCTTCAGATGCACAGACACATTATATCTAGTTACGTATTGCCATCACGTATCAGATTTCAGGTTGGCTTACCCGAAGACACTTTATTCTGAATAAACGATTACCAGGACGAAGAAATAAAATCCAAATTGCTTCACGTATTTGCACGACAGCAAGGCGCAGAGAATCTATGTCTTATGTCAGCTGAACTGGTTTGATAGCAATCGTTTCCAACAGAGGAAGTGGTTCAACATAAGCAAATGATAGTGGCTAAACAAATCACTTGAAATATTCACATCCATGGATGCCTGTCATAATAACCAAAAGGAAAACAAGTCCTTTACGTCATTGTACTGAATGTAGTTATGCTTCCTTTCTTCTTACAAAGCGCAATACAAAATTGCCGCCTATCGTAAGCACAAGGCCACAATGGCGTATGCGAGGAATAAAGGAAAATCCACACTCATTCAATCTTCGTCCTACGCTCATGCTCCAGCCATTTTATCACCGAAGAAAGAAATACTATTGGGCAGTAGTCTGGGTTTACGCAAATGCCGATCTCAACATTCCGCCCGTACCAAGAGGCAAAAACCATTCGGCCTGCAAGTAAACGGTCACGTCATTGTCTTAAGCTTTCCGGGATTTCAAAAATAAATATAGATATATCCTATATGGCGGCTGGTCAGTGTCACTTCGAGACGCTCTTCTCTCAGAATTTTCTCGCGTTACGACATGCAGCTCAGCGCCCGCCGATATTCCAGTGTGCAGTGTGTCGGAGACACAGATGTCCGTCACATCTACCAAACACGTTCATTGCACGTCACATTTTAACGTTACCAGAAATGAAACGTATTACCTGTGTCTTTATCGTTGCACCGTGCATTTCCTAGCGTCATTTAATTAGCATACCAACTAATGCACATACATAAAATTTCACATTAAAACACGTAAAATCGCTCCAACATGTTTCGATCGTAAGATCATCTTCAGGGAGCTACACTGTTCCTTGCTAAAGTCACATTTTGTTAAAAACACTCACTGATTAATTTCTTTTAATAACTTTAGCTTGGAAATCAATCAGTGAGTGTTTTTAAAAAAATGTGACTTTAGCAAGGAACGTTGTAGCTCCCTGAAGATGATCTTAGGATCGAAACATGTTGGAGCGATTTTAAGCGTTTTAATGTGAAATTTTATATATGTGCATTAGTTGGTATGCTAATTAAATGAAAGTACCTGTGTGTTGTTTGATGGCAAACAAGGAATAGAGCATTTACCGTAAGTAGCAAAGTGTCTGCATTACTTTCACGACACAAATTTTACTGTACTAGCTACGGCGAATTTCTTCGATTATGCCGCGACGTCTTCCTCCAATTTAACCTAACCACCTGACCTCATTAAATGTCTTACCAATCATTACAATGCCAGTCCCGGTGGCCGCGCGGTCTAAGGCGTAGTTCTGAAGCAGCTTGACTGCTGGGATCTAGGGTTCCAATCCCGCTGACGGCATGGATGTTCGTCTATTGTGTTTGTTGTGTGTGTTGTGTTCGTAGCGGCCTTTGCGACGAGCGGATTACTCTTTGAGACTAGTCTACCGGATGTGCGTGTCTAATTGTGTTATCTAGACACCTCACAATGCAACAGCCTATGCTCAAGTTGGACTATTGCGTCACAGAAGATGAGAAGTAACTACTGTAATTGGACCGCCATCATTTACCGTAACGATGCTAATTTTTATTTTAAATTTTCCCAAACTGAGTTTTGCTTTTTAATATTTTACTGCACCTATTATACATAGTAGCTGAGGGAGAAAAGAGTCACTTTGAAGATTTGAAGATCCCGCATGTGACGCGTATGGGTAAGGAGGGGGGTGGTGCATAGGGTCTTGCTGGGGAAACCGGAGGGAAGGAGACCACTGGGGAGACCTAGGCGTAGATGGGTGGATAATATTAGGATGGATCTCCAGGAGGTGGGATGTGGGTGTATGGACTGGACTGGGCTGGCCCAGGATA
>Ga0123355_10007512_pt1 | contig 16351 bp, 13 predicted proteins | sample TergutEmb28metaG_3_FD_89872 | JGI IMG/M metagenome (GOLD analysis project Ga0123355, IMG submission 89872) | Embiratermes neotenicus P1 segment gut microbial communities from Petit-Saut dam, French Guiana - Emb289 P1 | ecosystem: Host-associated > Arthropoda: Insects > Digestive system > Gut ...
ATGTTTTTCTTCACCGGCTACTACTTCTTCAGCTTAAACCTAATCGGCAACACCACCAACACATCGGGTATGTTCTCCATGCTGTTCTCTGTGGTCTTGTTCTTAGTTCCGGTGCTGTCCATGCGGCTTTTGAGCGAAGACCGCCGGGTGAAAACGGATCAGACCCTACTCACATCCCCTGTTTCCCGGATGGGAATTGTTCTGAGTAAATACTTGGCCGCCCTCTGCGTGTTCGCGATTTCCATTTCAGGGACGCTGCTTGTGGCAGTCGTGTTACAGTTCTATTCCCAACCCGACTGGCCGGTGGTACTTGGAAACTTTATCGGCCTGATCCTACTGGGGGCGGCGCTGATTGCGGTCTGTCTGTTTATCTCCTCCCTCACGGAGAGCCAAGTCATCGCGGCGGTGGGCGGTTTCGGCGCAAGTTTGTTTTTGATCGTGCTCGACGCCCTCTATGTCTTAGTGGCCAACCGCTTGCTCCGCATGATCCTGCGGCATATGTCCTTTAACAGCAGATACAGCGGCTTCACCATCGGTGTGATTGATGTTTCCGACCTCACTTTTTTCGTGAGTATTGCGGCCTGTTTTGTGCTCTTGACCGTGATTGTGCTTGAACGCCGCCGCTGGCATTAAGAGACTGATATGGGGAATAGGCAAATGGTCTTGATTTTGTAGGGGCGAACTGTGTTCGCCCGCCAAACTTGCTGGTCACTGCGGGCGAACACAGTTCGCCCCTACAAGCTTACCAACACCTTTGCATTCCTCTAATATGAGCGTATTTAGCGCCGTTTTGGCGAATTCGACACCTGGGAGGTGTACCTTTGAATCTGAAGCGAGGCAATCATTCCCTCAAAATTAATCTCTTGTTTGCGATTATCGTGGTGCTTCTGCTGGTCGGCGTGTTTCTGATCAACGCGATTGCGATCCGGCTTTCTGACCGCTTTCATCTACAGGCCGACCTGACCTATGGGGCGGTGTTTGAGGTGGGAGAGGATACCCGCGCCGTACTGGCGGCACTGGAAGCGCCTGTCGACATCTTTGTGCTGTCCGATGTGGGCGGCTTTGCGGCATCGCCTTATCTGGTGCAGGCGCAGCGGATTTTCGACCAATATCCCCGCCACTCAAGCCTCATCACCCTTGAATATGTGGATTACGCGGCCAATCCGCTCTTTGCCGTGCGCTTTCCGGACCTCTCCCTCGCCCACGGCGACGTGGTGGTACAGAGCGGAGACCGGGTAGAGCACGTGCCTGTATCCAACCTGTTCTATTTCTCACAGACCCCCGACGGCAATATCTCCATCGCGGCCTCCCGTGTGGAAGAGGCCCTGACGTCCGCGATTTTAGGCGTCGTGAACGAAGATCGGATCAGAGTAGCCCTCTTGACCGGCAATGGCGCGGCGGACGGCGGCGTGTTTACCCAGATGTTACGCAACAACCACTACGCGGTGGAATCTGTCAGCATCACCACCGCCGTATTTGACGAGTTTGACATCCTCTTGCTCTTCTCGCCCACCATCGACCTCTCTGAAGACATCGTGCGCAGACTGGAAGCCTTCCTCTACAACGGTGGCAACTACGGCAAGATGCTCTTCTATACCGCCGGGGTAGCGCAGGGCGAGCTCCCGAATTTGGATATGTTCCTCGCCGAGTGGGGCATACGCTTTGACGAGGGCATGGTGTTCGAGACAAGCCCCGAGCGCACCTACAGCTTCCAGCCCTTCTATCCCACCGCTGTGTATGTAGAAGCCCGATATGCAGCCATGCTGCGAGACCCCTCCATGCCCTTCCTCATGCCCTTAGCGAGACCGATGGACTTACTCTTCACCGCAAGAGACGGCCGCCATGTGGAGACCTTCCTGGAATTTAGCGAAACCTCCGGCGTGCGCCCTCCCGACGCGGGAGAGGGCTTTACCGCCAGCGACGCATATCGGCACGGGCCTATGCCCGCCTTGGTATCGTCCAACTTTAATGTGATCTCTCCCACCGGGGAACATCTGCGCTCACAGATCATCGTGTCAGCCTCTACAGGGATATTTGATCCCATTGCACTGCAAAACACCTCGGTGTCCAACGCCGAATATTTGCTCAATCTGCTGGGTGAACTCACAGGCAGAGAAGAAACCCTGCACATTCGGCCCATCTCCCTGGCGGGAAGAACTTTGGGCATGACCAGTGCCCAGGCCTTCCGCTTGAGTGTCATCTTCATCGGTGTGTTGCCCCTCACCATCTTCTTGGCGGGCATAGGCGCATGGCTGTTTAGGAGGTATAAGTAATGAAATCTCTGATACGCTGTGCCATCGGCGGGGCAGTTGCGGTTGTGCTCCTGGCAGCCCTCTATCTGGCGCTGGTTCTGTCTGGAGCAGAGCCCACCTTTGAAGCCATCGTATTCGCCGCCCGAGACCCCGCTGAGCTGGAATCCGTCACCGTCACCAACGAAAGCGGCACCTTCCGCTTCTACTTTGACCCCGAAGAAGGCGGCTTTGTGGTGGACGATATCCCGACTTACATCGTCGATTTAGACGCGTTTTTCGCCTTCATGACCAACAGTGCCCAAATCGGAGCCATCAGACGCATCCCCGCAAGGGAGGCCGATTTGCAAGATTTTGGCCTGTATCCGCCTGTTGCAGAGGTAGAAATTGAATTTTTCGACGGAGAACTCTTGCGGCTGGGCATCGGCATCGCCGAGCGTGTTTCCGGCCATTATTTCGCCACGGTGGAAGGCTCTGACGATGTGTATATCATTCCCCAGGCCATCGCCGGGCAGTTCCTCTTGCCCAAAACCCAGATTATATCACGGCTGGTAACGCCACCCCTCGCCATTAGCAGTCCGCTATCAGCCATACTCGACATCACCTTCACAGGGGGCGGCTTGGACCACCCCGTCACCATATACACCACCGCCGGGGCAGATGAAGATGTGGCCTTAGCGGCACTGTCTTTCGGTGCCACGACCCACATCGTCCGCGGTGCGGCCACCTATCAGCTCGACCAATCTTACGGCATTCACATCCTCGGTTCACTCTTTGCAATCACTGCCGTAGATATCGTGGCATACGGACTAGACGAGGCGGAAATCGCCGCATTCGGCTTTGACGACCCCTATATGGAAATTGAATACGACATGGTCAACAGCCAAGACATCGTGCCGCCGGAGCCGATGCATCTACGCTTTGTTCCCGCTGAGGGCGGGCGCTTTTACGCAAACCTCGCGGGCAGCGGCGCGGTTTATCTTATCGAGCGGGAACCCTTTTTCGACATCCAATACGATCGGCTGTTACTCCGCTGGTTTTTAACGCCGCTGCTGATGGATTTGTCTTCCGTAACCATCGAATTCCCCGACAGAAGCCACCGTTTCGACATCGATGTGTCCGATCCGCGCAGTCCGTCTGTCAGCTACCGTGGTCAAGCCTTGGACATGGCCCTGTTCCATGCCTTTTTCCGTCTGCTCACAAGCGCTGCCCATGACGGTGCCTACCTGGGCGACTTAGAGTTACCGAACGGTGTCCAGCCGCTGCTGACCATCACATACGAATATCTAAACCCGAACAAGTCCCCCGACGTCATGACCCTATACCCGGGAGACGTGCGCCGGGTAAACGTCTTCGTCAACGGTGTGGGCGAATTTGCCATGCGGGATATGTTCGTAGAGCGTATGCTTGAAGGCAGTGCAAACTTAATCGCGGGCGTGCCCATCGAAGAAAACTGGTAAGATTCAATCACATATACAGGAGGCAAAACTATGTCTTGGGAACAAGGAATCGACATCAACAACATCAGCACCATCATCAGTGCCAGCCGTGTGTTTTTTGGGGTAGGCGCTATCAAAAAGATGGACTTCATCGCCGAACAATTAAAGCAAAAGGGCATTGGCAGCGTGATCGCCGTGACAGGAGCCGCCGCCTACGCAAAAACCGGCGCTTGGGCTCATGTGACAAGCGCGTTCGAGAAGCACGGGATCAACTGCGTGCTCTATAACAAAGTGTCGGCAAATCCAAAGACCCATCAGGCGGATGAAGCGGCAAAACTGGCACGAGAGTCCGGTGCTGGCGCGGTGCTCGCCATTGGAGGCGGTAGCCCCATCGATGTGGGCAAGAGTGTGGCTGTTTTGATGCGACAGCCGGGGGTAAGCTGCCGTGAGCTGTTCGAGAAAAAGCTGCCCATCACCGACGCGGCCCCCGTCATCGTCATCAACCTGACCCACGGCACAGGCAGCGAAGTCAATCGCTTTGCAGTGCTCAGTATTCCGGAAAAAGAGTACAAGATGGCCATCGCATCCGAGCACATTTACCCGATGTATTCCATCAACGACCCCGCTCTAATGGTCAGCTTGCCCCCAGGCATGACTCGCTACGTGAGCATTGACGCACTGACCCATGTGGTGGAATCGACAAGCTCCACCTTGGGCAATCCCTTGTCGGTATCCCTGGGCAAAGAGGTGGTGCGGCTGGTTGCAAAGTACCTCCCCCAAGCTGTGGAGAATCCCCAAGACCTGACCGCCCGCTATTTCCTGACCTATGCCGCCATGATCGCAGGCATTGGCTTTGACAACGGAATGCTCCATTTTTCCCACGCCTTAGATCACCCCATGGTGGCCATTAAACCGGATTTACCCCACGGACTGATCCTCTCCGTCTTGATGCCCCGTGTACTGGAAGAAGTGTATCCGGTGCGCAGCCAGGTTTTAGCCGAAGTGCTGCACCCCGTCATACCCGGACTGACCGGCGATCCGACTGAGGCCAAGCAAGCGGCGGCCGGAATGCGCGCCTGGCTCAAGACCTTAGACGTAACAGAACGAATGGGCGATCTCGGCTTCACAGAAGCAGATGTACCCCGACTGACCGATCTTGTGTTTGAAACCCCGGGTCTGCAAGGCCTGCTCGACTGCGCCCCGGTAGAAAACGGCCGCGCTGTCGTCGAAAAGCTCTATCTGGAATCCTTCTAATCCGATTTCCATACGTAGGGGCGACGGCCCTCGGTTGCCCGCATATCGATGATTGCCCAAGCCACGGGCGACCGAGACGGTCGCCCCTACAAGGAGTCCATCGCTGAAAGAGTTGTACAAAGAGAGCGGCCGGATGCAACTATCTGCATCCGGCCGCTTCTTATTTTGGATATCTAAGCCTTGACCCGCTCTAATGCTTGGGTAAGGGCATTTTTGGTCGATACGACCACCATTTCTTTGCGGTATTCCGCCGTTGCCCGTTGGTCAGAGATGGGGCTCACGTTCTCCCCGGCAACTGCGGCGGCTCGGGCGATCAGCTCCGGTGTGAGCGTTTGACCCACCAGCATCTGCTCAACTACACCCATGCGCAGAGGCGTTGGAGCAACGGCTGAGAGGGTGATAACTGCCTTCGCCACCGTGCCGTCTGCTGCCAAGCTGATTGCCGCACCTGCACCGACAATTGTAATGTCGGTATCGCCCCGGATGGCAAACTTCTCATAGTATGCGCCTGTGTTTGCCGCCGGTTTCGGCACCTTAAATCCAAGGAGCAGTTCATCCTTACCAAGTACCGTTTTGCCGGGCCCCACGAAGAATTCTGCAAGGGGGACTTCACGCTTGCCGGCAGAGCCTTCAATGAGGGCCACAGCATCCATCAAGAGCAGACCCTGAATCGCATCGGCGCTGGGGGACGCGTTACAGGCATTGCCGCCGATGGTAGCCGTGTTTCTGATTTGCATCGAAGACACGTGCCCCGCCGCTTCCATGATGACAGGATACTCTGCCAGAAGGGCTTCGTTCCGTGATAGCGCCCGCAAGCGAACCATCGCACCGATTTCTAAACCCTGATCTGTGAGGGTGGTATCGCCCAGACCCTCGATTTTGCGGATATCAATGATCGCTTCAGGTTTTACCTGCCCGCTTTTTAGATACTGTACCACGTCTGTTCCACCGGCCAGCACTTTGGCATTCTCGCCATACTGTGCCAGCAGATCAAAACATTCTTGGCGGGATTGGGGCTCAAAATAGTGTTCAAATCTCATAACTACGCCTCCCCATATTTGCCGTCACGCACGTCTGTGATGGCCTCAATAATTTGCACATAGCCGGTGCAGCGGCAGAGGTTTCCGTGCAGTCCGTCGCGGATTTCTTCTTCTGTAGCTTTCGGATTTTCGTCTAAGATGGCTTTGGCGGTCAAGACCATACCCGGGGTGCAGAAGCCGCACTGGATGGAAAACCGGTCGATAAAAGCCCGCTGCAAAGGATGCAAGCCCCCGGCAGACTCCAGCCCTTCGATAGTCAGGATATCACAGCCATTCGCTTGCCCGACCAGCATGGCGCAGCTTTTCACAGCCATACCATCTAAGAGTATGGTGCATACGCCGCAGTTACTGTCGTCACAGCCGATTTTTGTCCCGGTGAGATGTAACTCTTCCCGGATCACTTCGGCCAAAGTGCGGTCGGGGCTTACATTGATGTGATGTTCCCGGCCGTTAATCGTCAATCGGACATCCATTTTTTTACTCATGACTTCGCCGCCTCCTTTGCTTGTTTCTCTTTGATCGCCGCTAACACCCGCTCAGCCGTCATCGGATAGCCGTTAATCCGCACACCGACTGCCTGATAGATCGCCTCCTGAATAGCTGGGGCCACAGGGATGGTGATGGACTCAGCCATGCCCTTGGCACCATAAGGACCGTCGGGCAAAGCGTCGGGATTGATAAATGCTTGTACATTGTCCTTGGTAGGCATCTCCAAGATGGTAGGCAGACGATAGTCGCTGAAGTTTGCGTTAGAGACCATGCCGTTTGCGTCATAGAGATGTTCTTCGTTAATCGCAAAGCCCACCGCCATATGTACGCCGCCGATGATCTGTCCGCGGATCAACTCAGGGTTAATGGGATTGCCTGTATCCGCCGAGGAGGCGATGCGCAAGATATGCACTTGCCCGGTCTCCTCATTGACGGCCACTTCCACCGCTGTGGAGGAATACTGGAACCAGTTCCAGATACGGGGAGAGCGTCCGTCCGCGTCCCACATCCGCGCCGGAGCCGGACAGAATACGCCCACGCCCTCCACAGGTGAACCGACTTTGAGTCCCCAGTTGTCCTGTGTGAAGGGTGTCCAACCTCTGAATAGGGAAGGGATGGAGACCTCTTCCAGCTCGCCGCCCTTGAGGACGGCCTTGGTGCCTTGGATGTCCACCTTGGAGGGGTGCATACCGAATTCACGGGCTACTTCTTCTTTGAGCTTCCGCTTACAGTCATCACAGGCAATCATGACAGCGTTACCGGCGGTGTAGGTGGCTCTGGAAGAAGCGGAATAGTTGTCATAAGGGGTAATGGCGGTATCGGAGCAGGTGACTTTGATGTCAGAGACCTCAACACCCATCTCATTTGCACAGATTTGAGCCATAGCCGTGGTGGAGCCCATGCCCATTTTGTCCACAGAGACGAAGAGCTCGATGGTGCCGTCGCAGTTGAACCACACTTTTGCTTCCGCACGGCCGAGGGGGGTGTTCTGCTTACCGGCCACGGCACAGCCGCGTCCTTTTTTCCAGACGCCCATGTCCTGTACAGGCTTTTCTTCGACTTTGATCGCGTCCGCCACGGATTGTAGGCACTTCTTGAGGCCGATGGAGCGGATGGGCTCACCGTAGATATTGAGCTCGCCCGGATCGATGATATTCTTCAGCCTGATCTCAACAGGGCTCATGCCCAGTTCGTCGGCCAATTCATTCACAACGCACTCGATGCCAAACTCTGCCTCCGGACAACCTAAGCCCCGGTATTCAGCCGCCGGAACGGTGTTAGTGGCCACAGCGAAGGTGTCCATCCGACAGTTGGGGAAGCGGTAAACCGGTGCCGCGCCCGAGGAGGACAAACGTCCGCTAAAGAAGGTATTGTTGATACACGCGCCGATTTCCTCACCGAGGACAAAATCATTTGCGATGATGGTGCCGTCCTTTTTGGCACCCAACTTGACTGTTGTGTAACAGGGCCAGTTGGAGGGGGCGGTGATAAAGGTTTCTTTTCTGCTATACCGACAGGCTACATCACACTTGGCACGAGAAGACATAAGGGCGACCAGCACCTCGATAAAGGGATTGAGACGAGAGCCGAAGGAGCCGCCCATGTAAGGTTGAATGACGCGCACACGACTTTGCTGAAGTCCCAGCACACGGCAGACGGTCTGCTTGATGACACCGTGAACGCCCGCGCCGTTTGAGGTCATTGTGATGGTGCCGTCCGGGCTGTATTCGCAAACGGCAGTGGCAGTTTCCAATGGATGAGCGGTCTTTTTCCCGGTGAAGTAGCTGTGCTCGATGACCACATCTGCTTCTTCCATCGCTTTATCCACATCGCCGGTGTTCAGCTTAAACTCGCCGACCACATTGGGTGATTTACGGTTCGACGCACGATCACCCGGCCGATCGGAAAATCCAGCGGCACGTGTTTCGTAGTCAGGATCCACCACGGCTTTTGGGTTGGGTAACATCGCCTCGTCAAAGTTGAGTACATGGGGATAGACTTCGTATTCAACTTCAATGAGTTCCATCGCTTTTTCTGCCAGTTCTTCGGTCTCCGCCAGGACGAGCGCGATGATCTGTCCCGCCCAGATGACACGATCTTGTGCGAGATAAGCCGGTTTCGGGAATTGATCCCAATCTACATCAGGCTCTCGGCTTGTGATGATTTTGATCACACCGGGCATGGCCTCAGCACGAGAAACATCCAGCTTTAAAATCTTAGCGTGGGCGTGGGGGCTTGTGAACAGCTTCATCTGGGGCATTGTTGTTCTGGCGCGGCTAAAATAGTCGCTTGCGTACTGGGCCTTTCCGGTCACTTTTTCATAAGCATCAATTCGTTTTTCGCTTTTGCCAATCAGAGAGTTCATGAACCTGCCTCCTATCCTTTAATGGTATCTTTCATACATAGATTTAAACTTCTGCAATTAGTCTACTTGGGGTAAGTTCCAGTTGAAATATTTCCAATAGGGCTCGGCCGCATCCCGGCGGAAGCGATCAATTTCTTCCTGAGGCCAGGGATGTATCCCGTGTCCGGTGCGCTGACCGATCTTGCCTTCTTTGACACGGCTTTTTGTCAGCTCCATCGCCGTGTGACTGTCGCACAGATGGGGGAAGAGATAGTTTTGCACATTTTGTACCATATCCATGCCAAAGGCGTCTTGGTGTTCAAACAGACCCACCGCCGTATAGCGGGGCATAAAGCTGTATTGGAGGGCCTTGTCAATATCACGGGGGGATGCCATGCCCTGTTCCACCATATACATCGCCTCACGCAAGAGCGCGTGTTGCAGACGGTTGGCGATAAAGCCGGGCGCGCATTTGTCCATGATGCAAACCTTGCGGCCGCAGTCTTCCAAAAGCTCATAGACCAGCTGTACGGCTTTCGGATCGGAGATGGTGCTCCTTACAAGTTCTACAAAAGGCACCAAGTGGGGCGGGTTGAAAGGATGCGCCACCATCACCCGTTCTTTGCCGCTGGGTAGCAGTTCCATCAGGTCTTCCGGTGACAGGGCGGAGGTCGTAGAAGCTAAAGCTTTCATCTTGGGCGCGTGTTTGTCCAGGGCTTCAAAGCAGACGCGCTTAATTTCCATATCTTCAAACAGGGCTTCAAACACCACTTCCACATCGGCGAAATCGGCGTAGTCCCCTGTAAGTGTAACCATAGATTCGCATTTTTTTGCCTGTTCCGCTGTGACCAGTCCACGTCCTTCCAGGACTTTGAAAATGTTCCGGAAATTCGTCCAAGCGGCATCGCTTGGGCCGCCGCGCTTAAAGGCGACGACCTCATATCCGTTTCCGCTCAGCAGAGCCGCCATGCTAGAACCGATGGCGCCGAAGCCAACGATGCCGATTTTGGTCAGTTGATTGCTCATAAATATTGTTAGGGGCTATGCCTACACCCCGCCCTCCGTTTTCGCTTTTTCCAAGAGGTAGTTGTAGCATTTTACATTGTTTGTGCGTTGGATGTATTCCATCATCTCGCCCTGGCCGATGTCCACAGGCCAGCGATCAGCGAAAGAAATGTTTGCGATGCACTCATCCACAGACCAACCCTTTTTCATGCCCTCGTCCACAGCCGCAATCCAGTCCAGGATGACCTGGCGCTGGGTCGCGATGTACTCTTTCTTGACGACAGGGCCGTGACCCGGCACAATCCAGTCTACGTCAAGGGTTTCTAGGAAATCTAAGGTTTCAAGCAAGAGATCGATCTCCGCGGAGTGGAGCCAGGTTTGGCAGCCGGAGAAAATCGTGTCGCCCACAAAGAGCACCCGCTCTTTCGGAACGTGTACAGCGATCTGCGAGGAGGAGTGACCGGGGGTGTGATAGAGGTTAAACTGTGTATCCCCCACAGTCAGTTCCATGCGCTCACTAAAGGTAATCTGCGGCCGATTTACAATATAATCTTCACGAGTGGGCATCAGATGCAGCATATCAGGGTCTTGCCGCTCGATGACATCTACGCTGTAATCATAACAGTCCAGGTCGCCCGCCACCGTCCAAAACAGGTCATTGAGCTGTTCATGCCCGATGACTGTCGTCTCACCGGCGAACCAATGATGGCCGAAAATGTGATCGATATGTCCTTCTGTGGTAATCAGATATCGAATGGGGCCTTTTTCTTTCGCAAACTTCCGCATCTCCAGCAGATCGGTAATGAGCTGCGCAGTATCGATAAATACAGAGCCCTCGCTCGTAAAGACGATACCGGGATTGCAGCCACGTTTCTTTGTTTCAACATAGACATTTGGCGTAATTTGTTGCATTTTTGAACACCTCTCTCAAAAAATATTGGGGGAATATAGGACCTGGCAATGTTCGCCAAAGCTTGCATCTGCCGCCGGTTCCACCCAGGTTGATCAAGCAATTCGCAAGGAACACAATTGCACGCATCTTACTACAATCGATTATACCGAAAGCAATACAAAATGTCAATCGAACTATACTATAAACTGCAAAAAGCAAAAGCGCCCCTGAAATAAAGATTGAACCATCCCCAAACCTGTGGTATCCTTATGTAGTGAAACCAACTATTCGGAGCCGATGCCTATGAAAATACAAGAATCCGCAGAAAACTATCTGGAAGCCATCTTCACCTTAAAAAACAAAAAAGGCTACGTCCGTTCCATCGACATCGCCCGGGATCTGGGTTACTCTAAGCCCAGCGTGAGCCGTGCGATGAAGCTTCTGCGCGAGAATAATTACATCACCATGGACGAAGACGGCACCATCCACCTCACTGAATCGGGTGCCCAAATTGCCGAGAGTATGTATGAACGGCACACTCTCCTAGCCCGCTTCCTCAAAGACTTAGGCGTCACAGAAGACGTGGCCTTTGAAGACGCTTGCCGCATCGAACACGTGATCAGCCAAGAAACCTTCGACAAACTGAAGCAATTCATTGAGAAAAGCTAAGATATGTGATACGATAGACCCGTGCAAAACGCCCAAGCAGTTGCTTGGGTGTTTTAAGTGACATAAATGAGGTGTTCCCCTTGAAAAAAGACCTGACCCAGGGCAAAGAATGGAAAGCGATCCTCTTTTTCGCCCTCCCTTTGATGCTGGGTATGTTCATTCAGCAGTTATATAATGTAGTTGACGGCATCGTCATCGGCCTCGTACTGGGGGAAGACGCCCTGTCGGCTGTCGGCGTATCTTTGCCCCTCGTACTCCTATGCTTGGCTTTGGCCATGGGCCTGTCCGCCGGGAGCGGGATTATCATCTCGCAAAATTTCGGCGCAAAACGCATGGAAGATATGCCGAAAACCGTGTCAACCGTTATGCTCTTAGCCGGCAGTCTGGGACTTGTGACCACGACCTTGGCAATTGCCTTCACACCGCTTTTCTTCCGTCATGTGGTACAAGTGCCGGACTACATATTCCCCATGGCCGTACTCTACTTCCGCATTTTTTCCATCGGAATCTTCTTCCAATTCCTCTATAACGGCGTGGCGAGTTTTCTGCTCTCCATCGGGAACGCAAAAGTCACCCTGTATTTCCTCATCGCTTCCGCTGTGTTGAATGTGTTTTTAACCATCCTCTTTGTGGTGATTCTAAGGCTAGGCGTGGCAGGGGCTGCGGTGACAACTGTGATCGCAAAACTCGTGGCTGCGGTGATTGCATATGTGTATATGGTAAAAAAGTATCCCTATCTGCGACCTGCGAAATCCTTTGACAAGAAAATTTGCAGACTTGCCGTTAAACTCAGCTTCCCTCTGGCCCTGCAACAGAGCATCGTCTCCCTGGGCTTCATGGCCATGGGACGTCTGATCAACAGCTTCGGCGTCATCAGCATCGCGGGTTATACCGTGGCCATGCGGGTAGAAGGGCTTGCGATTATCCCCCTCTTTGCCTTTAGCAACAGCATCACCACCTTCACCGGACAAAACGTCGGCGCCGGACGCCTAGATCGCGTCAAATCCGGCCTCTGGAGTGCGGAACTCATGACGACCGTCTGCGGCCTGTTTCTAATTATAATCCTCATGCCCCTGGCAGGCCCCATCTCCGCCCTATTCGGTCTGGAAGGGGCGGCCTTGGCGAGAAGTGTGGCGCAAATCCGATTTTTGGCACCCTGGTTCGTCGTGCTCTCCCTCGGTCTTGTCACCGGCGGAATGCTGAAAGGCGCAGGAGATGTTCGCTACCCAGCTATTATCACCGCCTTGAATTTGGCTTTGCGCGTAGGCCTTGCCTATTGGCTGGTACATATCGGACGCCTCGGCTACAACGCCGCCTGGGCAACGACGCCGGTGGGCTGGGTACTGATGCTTGTGGCCTTGTTGTACCGCGTGTATCGGGGCAAGTGGAAAGACAAAGCTGTGGTGAAGCGGGAAGCATAGGTAATGTTTCCGGCGCATAGGTCGGATGATTTATGAATAGAAAAAGAAGCGTCATGCTCTCCCATAAAAGGGGTGAGTATGACGCTTTCATCTTGCGCTCCCGCCCGCACCTACCTCCCGCCGGACACATAAGCTACTTGTAGGGGCGGCATTCTGTCGCCCGCAAATTAGAACGGGCGGCAAAATGCCGCCCCTACAATCATGCGCGATAACGCGCTGGAGTGATCTATGCGAATCGGGTATATGCACTACCGAAGAGACCCCGCCGGACAAAACAGAGCCTATGCCTTCGCCGCAGCCGCCTTAGCGGAAGGCGCGGAGGCACTGTATTTCTCCCCCGGTGCGGTTGACTTTAAAACAGGCATGATAAACGGATATCAATACGAAAACGGGGCATGGAAGCGCGTTCTAAGCCCTTTCCCCGATGTGATTTATAACACAAACAGCTTCTCACAGGAGAAGCAGGAGAAAGCCGTCGACCTGCTGCGTCAAACAATCCCCTTTACCAGCTATTCCATCGGCAGCAAGGAGACCGTGTACCGAAACCTCATGCACTACAAGACCTACGCAGACTATCTGGTACCATCGGAAAAGGTCTTGTCCCCATCGCATTTTTTCGCACTGCTGGAACAATACACGGAAGTGGTATTCAAACCCTCTTGGGGACACCAGGGCATGGACGTCTACCACATCAAACAAGAGGACGATGCCTTCCGCATCCTGCTTGGCGCAGAGGAGAGCAGATACGATGCCGCCCAGACGGCGGATTTTATCCAGAGTAGGCTGAAACAAGATGACTATATCGTCCAGCCCTATATCAACTGCCGAACAAAGGCAGGTGTGCCCTATGACTTGCGGCTCCATGTGCAAAAGGGGAGAGACGGCAAGTGGGTGGCGCCCATCATCTATCCCAGGATATCGTCCGGCGGCAGTATTGTATGCAACATCGGTCAGGGTGGATATACCGGCGAACTCATCCCTTTCCTAAAAGGGGAGTTCGGCGATCAGTACTATGATATCCAAAAATATGTGGAGCTCTTCTCCCTCCAACTCGCCGCCCACATGGACGAAATCCAAAAAGAACGCTACGGCGAGGAATTAAACGAACTCGGCATCGACATTGGCCTAGACGCGGCACAGAACATCTTCGTCTATGAAGTCAACTGGCGGCCGGGGCATCCTCCCTTTACGAATATCAATTTGAATGTGATAAAAAACACCGTCCAATACGCCATGTACTTGGCGGACAGGAAAAAAGGCCATGAAAAGAATAGCGAGGTTGTCTAAATGAAAACCATTGTTTTCATAGGTGCGAATAAATCCGGCTCCAGTTACGAAGCGATCAAAGCATCGGAAGAGCTGCATTACTATACGGTTCTACTCACAGACCGGAAGTCTTTCTTCGATAAACGGATGGACTTCCCCCACGTACACTCCATGCGAATGTGCAACTTAGAGCAGATCGAAGACATCAAAAGCGCCATCCACCGGATCGATCAAGATCGCTTTACCATTTCGGCAATTGTGAGCTTTATTGATCCCCATTGCCACACAGCAGCACGCTTGTCCGGGGAATTCGGGCTAAAGCCTTTCACCGAAGAGGCAATTGGGATCATGCTGGACAAGGAAAAATCCAGAGCCATCCTGCGAGATACAGCCTACGCGCCGCCTTTCCGGGTGATAGACGGCGCAATGTCCCTCGCAGAGACAAAGCTCGATCTCCCCGTGGTGCTCAAGGCTCCCGTATCCTCCGCTTCCAAAGATGTCTACGCGGCGGCCACAAACCGAGACTATCAAACCGCCCTCACAGACCTGCGGAGACGATACCCGGAGGGTTCCATCCTCGCAGAAAAATATATGTCCGGCCCCCAATATCTAGCCGAGACTCTCACCATAGGCGGCAAGGTGCATATCCTGGCCTTGATACGGCAGGAAATCCTGTTTTCAGGTAAATTCATCGTCACAGGCTACCAAATGGTGACGGAGGAAGACAGCTCTTTGTCTCAAAGCCTGAAAAAAGCCGTCCGCGGCATGGTGCGAGCACATGGGATGCGAGACGGCCCCTGTCATCTTGAGCTCCGCCGCTTTGAGCAGGAGTGGAAGCTGGTGGAAGCAAACCCCAGAATATCCGGGGGAGCTATGAATCTGTTCATCGAGACGGCCTACGGCATCAACTTGGCGAAGGAAACGCTAAAGGCCGCCTTGGGTCAAGCGCCAGATCTTCAGCGGAAATACAGCAAAGAGACCTTCCTCCAATATCTGGTCGTACCCGGAGCGGGCACCTTGCAAAAGGTGACAGGGAAAAGCCAGGCGCAGAATAGCACAGGCGTCGAGCAAGTGTACGTCAAGCCCAAGAAGGGGCGTGTCCTCCTACCACCCACATCGATGGGACATCGCTATGCCTACGTCATCGCCACGGGAGATTCCGCCGACGAGGCGGAACTGAATGCAAAAACAGGCGCGGCGAAGATTAAGTTTCATCTCCGCAGGAGCAGTGACGCGGCCTTGCGCGTCACGGAACGGATCAGCGGGATAAGCGGAGGCGTTGGGCAGATCGGGATGGACTATTTTGCGGGTAATGTTGTGTATGAGGTGTAGTGGATGGAAGGGGCTTGAAAACGAATGTTTTCAAGCCCCTCAGGCTGTCACAAAAGGTGTTGCCATATCCGCATGGGGGAAAACACCCGTCACGCTGCGCGTGCCACCCTCTTTTGCGAAAGAGGGCAAAAAAGATTGCAAGACAAGGCGGTACGAGCAAAACCATGCCCTCTTTTAGAAAGAGGGTACCGCCCGCAGGCGGCGGGTGTTTTCTCCCTTTTGTCATCGGCGGAATAGGTGTCTCTATGCGTGAACAGAAAAAGAGATAGCGAGAAAATTTCAGCTTGTTTTCATGAGACGGGTAGGCATATGCCCTCGACCTTTGCTGTGGATTTCTTCGGGCGGTTGTGGTATGATTCTTTTGTTCAGCGTTCGTCTTTTCGGAAGATGATTTGAAGATTATTTATCTTTTGTAGGGGGATATTCTATGGCGAAGCATAAATGTAAAATCACAGTATTACGAAGAGAACTTTATGAAGATTTGCAAGAGCAGTATCTTGCAAATCCAAAATCAGGGAGATGTGAATTTTACAAGGATGGGCAAGAATGGCTACTCGAAGATGGTATGGACTTTCATCGTATGTTGAATGGCACATTTTGCGGCGAAGCCTGGGATTGCATCAGTCGGTATGTGTACGCCGCACTGCAAGGCGGGTCGATTATGCGGGGGTGGACAAAAGAGGAAAATGTCATGATTGCTTGTTGTAATGATGGAACACGACCTGTCATTTTCAAAATAGAGCGTATTGACGAATAGCTTATGTTTCCCTCCAGCAAATTCCTAATTTCCACCCAGAACCATATCGCTCGAAAGGAGCAACCACCTTGCCCAAAAAACTGCCGGCCGCGATTCGAGCGGCCTTTCCCCATACCATACCCGTACTGACCGGCTTTCTCTTTTTTGGCATGGCTTACGGCATACTGATGAGCAGCAGGGGCTTTGCTTGGCCC
>Ga0123355_10007513_pt1 | contig 16350 bp, 14 predicted proteins | sample TergutEmb28metaG_3_FD_89872 | JGI IMG/M metagenome (GOLD analysis project Ga0123355, IMG submission 89872) | Embiratermes neotenicus P1 segment gut microbial communities from Petit-Saut dam, French Guiana - Emb289 P1 | ecosystem: Host-associated > Arthropoda: Insects > Digestive system > Gut ...
GTTGTTGCCGGAATCAATGGCTCTGCAATATGGACATTCTATATTGAACATTAAATCACTCCCAATTATCACGTAGACTGTGTCTGAAATTATATCTTATGCAAAGATTTGTTTCAAGCGATATTTTGCTTCCGGATAAAGACTCATTTTGCTTAATTTGCGCACCTATCATAATATCACAAACCATCAAGATCGGGCAATGCCGAGAGCACAAAAAGCTCCCGGCATTTTTCACGGCATTTTTTATACCGTGTTTCAATTCTAATCGGCAAGGTCAAATTTATAATCTGCAATTGCCTCACTGTGAGGCAATTGCAGTTTCAATTCCTAATAGGCAAAGTTCATTGCATCTTGTGTGTCATCAAGCATGTGTTCCAAAATGCTGCGCACCCTATTGTTCATATATAATCCTCTCCTCTCGACTGACATTACGGCGAAAATCCGGTTTTGCGTTTTCTAACGCATCCCATGTAAGTAAATCCACATGACATCCAAATGCTTCCTTTAAGTCAACATGTAAGCCGAAGAAGTCAAGACCGGGAGTACCCGGAAGAAATTCGACAAGCATATCAATATCGCTTTCCTCATTCATTTCATTTCTTGCCGCTGAACCAAAAAAAGCGGCGCGCCTGATGGGATACTGTGCTAAAACCCTACGAGCGATAGTTTCTGCATTTTTCATTATCAAAGACTCCTTTTGCTTAATTTGCACATCTACCATAATATCACAAACCATCAAGACCGGGCAATGCCGAGAGCGCAAAAAGCTCCCGGCATTTTTTATACCGTTTTTCAGTTCCAACAGGCAATGTAAAATCCTACCGTAGGGACGACCCTTGCGGTCGTCCGCTGTTCCAATTCCTAATAGGCAAGGTCAAATAGAATTAAAATAGGAGAGCGTTGCCGCTGCAAACATAGTTTCAATTCCTAATAGGCAAGGTCAAATAAGGACACAATCCCACGGTTGGTGGAAATTTATAGTTTCAATTCCTAATAGGCAAGGTCAAATTTGTATGTTGTTTGTTTGTTAATGAGGATGCGTGTAGTTTCAATTCCTAATAGGCAAGGTCAAATCACTACGCGAACATGCGGCTGAGGTTGAGGAAAAGTTTCAATTCCTAATAGGCAAGGTCAAATATAATGACAATGTTAGCATGTGTAAGCTGTATAGGTTTCAATTCCTAATAGGCAAGGTCAAATGGAATTCCCAAGGGCAACTTGGCGATGGCACGACGTTTCAATTCCTAATAGGCAAGGTCAAATGACACATTTGCATTCCGCGTCTGCAATGGTTGGTGTTTCAATTCCTAATAGGCAAGGTCAAATTCCTCCGGCGAGTTAATCGCGTTTGGCTCGTCTGGTTTCAATTCCTAATAGGCAAGGTCAAATCGCTGTACGAACAGCTAATGGCACTGTAGCGAAACTGTTTCAATTCCTAATAGGCAAGGTCAAATAAAATATTATTTCTGCTATCGGGCATAGCGCTACAAAGTTTCAATTCCTAATAGGCAAGGTCAAATACGAATGCCTTCTTTCATTTTAACTCATCTCCTTGTGTTTCAATTCCTAATAGGCAAGGTCAAATATGCCCCTCCAACAAACCTAGAACATTACATTCAAGTTTCAATTCCTAATAGGCAAGGTCAAATATAAAGGGGCCCACCATGAATAAAATCTCTCAAGAATTGTTTCAATTCCTAATAGGCAAGGTCAAATAAAAGAGAGGGAGAACATATGTGCAATTTGAAAAGTGGTTTCAATTCCTAATAGGCAAGGTCAAATAAAAAAAGAAAGGAGTCAATAATATGAATTTGACTCACGTTTCAATTCCTAATAGGCAAGGTCAAATGATATGGCGGTCGAAGAGCCAGAAGCAGACATTAGTTTCAATTCCTAATAGGCAAGGTCAAATTTATTTTGGAGGAAAGACATGTACATTCAAATTGTTTCAATTCCTAATAGGCAAGGTCAAATAAAAAGAGAGGGAGACATATGTGCAAGTTAAAAAGTTTCAATTCCTAATAGGCAAGGTCAAATATGTTGCAACTTATGCACAGGGCAAAAAGGGGTATGGTTTCAATTCCTAATAGGCAAGGTCAAATTCTTTTGGCAGGCTGGATTCCTCTGTTTTTTCAAGTTTCAATTCCTAATAGGCAAGGTCAAATAAAACACCGAACCTTACCCGTTTGTCCAGCTATATTGTTTCAATTCCTAATAGGCAAGGTCAAATTAAATACTTTTTAGGAGGACAATGTCAATGAAACGGGAAGTTTCAATTCCTAATAGGCAAGGTCAAATGAAAACGGCGAAGTAAAAACAACGGTACTTGAAAAAGTTTCAATTCCTAATAGGCAAGGTCAAATTAATTGGTGCTGTGCGGAGGGGTTAACATGGAGTTGTTTCAATTCCTAATAGGCAAGGTCAAATAGTTGAAAACACAAGTGTGCTTTTTCAATTATACACAATCATGAGCAAAAAACAATGGATTTTCATCAAAAAGTCCGTCAATACCGAAAAACCTCAGAACGCAGTATAGGCTGCAAACACAGGGCATTCACGCTAAGTTGGTGTCCTGCATCACCAGCCGATGACACCGATGGATTTTTTTGCTCCAAAAAAGCTGATTCCGATGCATTTTCAATCAAAATTCAGCATCAAAACCACCTCAAAACCCTTGCAACACAAAGCAAAACCGATTGACGGACATTTTAATCAACTATATTTGTGAAAACCTCCACAACACCAAGTTGCTCTTTTCGCGAAAATTTAATTGAATCAAACTCATAAATACAAATGCTGTCTACGTTTTTTTCAATTTTCTCCCCCAATTCCGATTTGAGCGCATTCAGACGCGCTCCGGTGATCGTTCCCTCGAATACAGAATTTTGCACGTGGCGCAAGTAGCGACGGCACGTTTTCATTACTCCGGACACTCGCTTTTGTCCCACATCATAAGTCAAAATCACAAACACAATTATCGCACTCCTTCTACAAAAAATATTTATAAGCCTTGTACGGCTCCCCCTTGTCAAAATGCCGGGTCAATTTTTGGATTTCAGCACGAATAAGACCTTCATAGCTAGTTATTCCCGATTTGTAAGTAAGTCTTTGTGACATTTTTCGCTCTAGCTCTGCGATAAAAATTTTCTTCCCCTCACTATTTAAATAAACCGCACCACCTTCCAGATTTTCAAAATGCATTTTAGCATTTATCATACGCTTATTGATAATTGTAAAAATAACCCTATCCACAATAACCGGTCGAAAAATTTCAGCAATATCCAGATTCAAGCTCTCATACCGGCGATTGGTCGCGTGCAAAAATCCAAAACGTATATCTAATCGAGACTTATACAACTCCTTTGCAATCTTTCGGTATAGCACAGTATTACCATAACTGATGAGTGAATTGAGCGGATCTCTCGGAGGCTGTTTTGTGCGCTTGGTAAACGCAAAACCTTCACTTGCAATTATGTCATTTAAACACGCATAATAAACACTACGGATATGTCCTTCCAACAACATCAGAAAAGATACACTTTTCACATTTTTTTCCTTTTGTATTACTTCTGTGATCACTTTGATGGCGTCAGATAATCTATGGCTTTTATTATGTCTGGCATAATATTTCAAATTCTCTCTGATATTGTGTGCGGCAGACAGTGCAAATTGACGGGCAAGTTCGAGACGTTTTTCAGTGTCAACATAGACCAGTGTCTGTTGCACGGATAGGGATGATGTCGCCGAAAGCCGTTTGGGAACAAATGTGCCTTCGTATTCTCCAAATCTGCTAAATAGATTTATTTGCAAATTTTTACTTGCTGCAAAACTAAAAAAACTGCTGGAAAAAGTAATGTTTGAATATAAGTTCAAACACTCAGCACTTTCGACCGGCAGATGCATTTTCTTCTCAGGGTTTTCAAATAGCAAATTATAGTCTTTTCGGGTCAGTATCCCATCCGCAATCAAGTGATATTCTCCGCCAACCTTTTGAATGGCTGAAGGTTTCCAGTTATACACATATGTTTTTGTGTTACGAGTATTTTTCTTGACTTCTATTTTGCCATTTGGAAACGGATGAAATTTGTAGCCCAAAAACACACGGTCAACGGCTTTAAATACACCGCTTTTTTGCGTGTTCAAGTTCAAATTCAGCTCCGTTTCAAGAAATCGTTTTGCTTTTCCATAAACTTCAAGTCCTTCTTCAAAAGACTTTGCAAATAGCTTTATATCGTCTGCAAAGCGGCAGAATTTAAGCATGTGATCACAGAAAAATAAATCCGCCTTATGCAAATATAAATTGCTAAGCAGCGGACTAAGCGGACTGCCTTGCAGCAATCCTTTTTCTTTAGGAAGTATCTCAAAATCACGAACTATATTGCAATTTAGAAATTTTTGAATCAACCCATTTGTTGTGCGATCCAAGCCAAATTCAAGCAACAACTCGCCCATTTTATAGTGCGCGATGTTGTCAAAGAAGCTATCAATATCAAGACTGACTACATATTCAAATCCATCTTCAATATAGTCTGCCGCCAATCGAACGGCAGATGCTATACCCTTGTTTTCTTGATAGGCAAAGCTGAATGATGAGAACATGGGAGAAAATTCTTTATAGAGAGTTTGATGCATCGCACGCAGAATTAATCTATCCAATGCCGTCAATTTTGCAATTAATCGAATTTTACCGCTCGAATCAATAATCTCAATTTCTTGAACAAGCCCCGGACGATACGTTCCATCCAATATGGACGCACTAAGTGCAGGCATATTTTTTTGTATATAATCCGGCAACGCTGACAAGCGCATTCCGTCAACTCCACCGGAATCATTTTTTTCCAGCAGATGCGCTATCGCTTGCTCAATATTTGGGGCATCCAATATAAGTTCAATCATATAACTTCAAACATGCCAAACCCATCTGAGTTCCTTGCTCCAAGTCCGCAATAATATAGAAAATTCAAATATTCCGGACTTCCTGTCAAAATATATTCGCCTCGCCAGCCGTTTATGTAAATTCCTTTGTAGGTCGTCACATACTTATCTCCGGCACTTACATTTGCTACAGCGATCTCAATGTCGCCGACAGGCGGATTGCCTGTATATGCTGTCCATTTCCTTTGGAAATTTGCATTTATTTGTGCCGAAAAGTCTTTATCCAGCGGTGTGTAGTAGTATGTATACTTGTTCTCGTCTGTTGTGTGCACTTCAAGAGGTGAAAGCATCCTGATATTTAACTTGCGTTCTGTTATGACACGCTCTTCAATTTTAACAAATTTCAAAGCCATCGGCTGTCCACATAAACGAAGCTCCAAACTTTCATTTAGTGCCATATATAGGCTGTCACAAAGCACGCTTCGCACACTACGAACATCCAGATAAAACACATTTTCAAATGTGATGCGCTTGTTATGTATTTTATTGCGTCCCCGAAGCGTACTAAACGTGAATAGCTTATAGTCTCTCTCACCAAAGCCTTCAACATGGTTATGAAGTTCCCTGCTTTCTGTGTTAGCGAGCAGATGGTATATCAGGCTCTGCACTTCATGATGGTAGTTGATAGGGATGTTTATTTTAGGCGCAGTGAACGCTATGGATAATTGTTTCATGTATGGATACCTCTGCAAACATTATGTTTTGGCTAAGACTTATAGGATGTGAAATACAACAATATGAATAAGGTTTCTCGTAACTTTGAATAGAAATTAACAGTAGTTACATACACGTTGTTATCAAGAACATCGGGTCTAAGCCTTAAAGACGGTGGTGTCACCAAAATGCAATGTTTCTTTTGAGTCGAACAGTATTCTGCCAGTGCCACGTATATTGATTTATTATAAAAATCGCTTTTGACAACATCACAAGCCGAAACATGGTAAACAATTATGTTAAACCTATTAAGCTTTTCATCAAAGTTTCCTATGTCAAATTTGTCAATCTCTAATATCTCATCATCTTTAGCAAAAACTCGCTTAGCTTCTTTATAGTCAGGATTATTGTCACGAACACTCGAAGCAAATACAATGGCATGCTTTTTTTTCTTTAGTTGCGTTTTAATATTTTTGCTTATCGTATCAAAATCAGACTCATTTTTCGCTTCTTGATACCACTTCCAAATAAGAGTAAATCTCCTCGTAATATGCCATATTACAACACCAATAAATACCATCAAAACAATTAACGTAATCCAAAGAGCAATTGCGTAGCAAGGATTAGAATCCAAAAATTTCCAAAAATTCATTTTACGCTTCCTCCTTCAGTTATATTCTGCCATTTCTTAAGTTCCCTTGCAATGTCGGATTCATATTTTGGTTCAGCAGCTTTTGCAGCTTTAACGACACTAGCTCTAGCAACGCCAGGATGTTTTGGGAGATAATTTGAAACAAAAATTCTGCGACATATTTCAAGACATTCCAACAGCTGCCTTTGGTCAAATCCAATGAATTCTTCGGCTTTGAGCAGAGTATCTGAATCCCCAAATATCCATACTATAGTATGTTTCAACAAGCTCAGCTTACACCCCAAAAACTTTTCATTACTCTTATTGCTGTTAGTTTTGATGCTGAGAACGGCAACGAGCGGTTTGCGACAATCCTCTAATGTCGTATCATTTGCCGATTCAATCAACATCTTTACCACGCTGAATATAGTGCGATTGTCGTTATTATTTGATCTTTCTAAAGCGAAACCTCTCATTCGCACTAAAGCGAAATTTATCATCTCATTGCGATTCATTCTTACATATCACCTCACATTCTAATACCCATATTCCCCTTGTTCTTCCGACCAAGTGCTGCTTCCTATCTCTAACCACTGTTGCTCAAAGGCACAAACTGCTTCTTTTATAGACGATTTATTTGCGCTATAGTATTGCTCTGCAAGTTCATTAGCCTTATCAGGTGTTAGTGTTTTGGCGGCATATCGCTCTGACAAAGGCTTTGGAGTAACAGCAAGTTTTACACTCCCTAAAAATGCAGGTTTTGCATAACCAAGTTTATGGAATATAGGTTCATCCCAACCAAGACCAAGTGCGAACAACAGAGGTCCAAGCTCGTCTTTCTTTAAGCCTTGATATGTTATTTCACCTTCCAGAACAGCACCTTTTGGCAGGCATTTATAACTATCCTTTCCAGACGCAAGTTCATTATATTTGTCTGAGTGCTTATAAAATTTTCGTCCGTAAAAGTTCCCGCCGTTTGGAGGTTCATTTTTCCCATTTTTTTTTGCAAAGAAATCATCTTTTTTCATCCTCGCAACATCCAACCCATGAACATCAACGAAATCGCCATAATAGAGCCGTTCATTCCCTGTTTGCGGATCTCTACGCCCTTCGGGGTAAGTTCTGAATGGTTGATTAAGTGAGGGTATTTTCAGATCAATTGTCTCGATATCTGACTCTGCGTAAAATGAGCTAATTATCAGCTTGCCTTTGTACGAAAGACACCCAAAAACAGAGCAGGCAGGGCACAAGCTTAAGTTGTTATCGCATTTGCATCGTTTTAGGTTTCCTATTTTTCCCGGCAACGCTTTGGGCGATAGTAATAGGCAACTTGCAGTGACTGATTCAAATACAGCACGCAGCATACCCTTAAAGGACGACCCCGGCAGTGCAATTTTTTTGTTTTCGCGCAACAATGAATGCTTAAAACTTTGCTCGTCTTCATCAAATTCTAATCGCCCTGAACCAAAATGTAACGGAGTCTCACATTTAATTGTAATGCTCAGCTTGCCCACAAGCTCATTAGGAGACAATATTTCCCGGCGACTTAACGCTCGGCGTCTACCAACATTACCCACCATCGGAACAAAGAAGTATGGCTTTCCGGAATATGAAGTTTCCATTTATATCACCGCCTCCATCTTGATAGCATTTGTCAATTCTTCCTTACTGTTGATTTTCAGTGATTCAAGAATTTCAGGCAACCCGGATTTAGTCACTTGCTTGCCAAATAGGACATCTATTTCCTCACCCTCTAACGATGGCGCTTTATCGCTATATTTCCGGTATAATAATTCCACATCGTCACTATTTTCAATCCGCATTTGTCCATTGCCACGGCTTCCACCCATCCCAAAAGTCACTAGACCTTCGTGAATGTCTTCCAGAATCCAAATAACAGTGCGCAGCTGATAGAGGTGGAAATTTGTCATTCTACATTCCACGGCAAAAACCCCACTTTCAAGCGTCTCAATATCAAACAGAGCACCATGGAAAGACGCACCGGTTATACGATCTATACCAACGCCGTGCCGTACACCAACTTTCCATTCTCCAACCGGATATGCATCAGCAAAAGATAGCCTCCCACCAAGCGATAGGCAACCAAAAAGCTTACATGCCTCACAACATTTTTTATAGCGTTCCTTGCCGTCAACTTTTCCCCCTCCACTAAGTTTTTTATTGCACGTAATGTTTTTAGGGGAATCAAATGTATCACACACGCGCTGCCCCAATGCTCGCATCACCTGCTCATAGCGTGAACGAAAAACACCCTTTATACTGCTGCCGGGCAGGTAAACTGTTTTCACACCGTTGTGAAAAGCACGTACAAAGCTCATATCCGGTAGTGCCGGGTCAAGTGAATTTGCCTCTGAACTGCGAATGAGCAAAGGTCCACAAGCTTTGAGCTGCACGGTCAGAACTGCTTCATTAATTAGATTTTTGAACATACGCAACCCCCTTGTTTGATAAAAGCTCAGCCAAACCTTCTATCTTGCATTCCTTTTTCTCAGGCATATAAGGATTTTTATTTTTTTTATCCATATAGAATATCTCTGTCATAATGCTTTTAATCGAAATCGTTCCGAGCCCTGCGCGGCTGCGTCCGCCAACCGTGATTCCACCTCCGGCAAAATACAGCATAAGCTCGCTGAACATTTTTGCTTCTTCTTTGGTAAGATTTTCTGCTGAAACCCTAAACAAAAACTCCGTACCTGATGGAATTACTTCCGTGTCAAATAAAGCACGATCCACAACAGTATGTGTATCACGATCGATAGCATTGCCTGTACGCACTTCTGTACCTAACCATGCTTCAGGAGTTTTTAACGTAGCGTCAGCAAATTTCAATTTACCTGCCATAATACCCGAACCGAATAATCGACACGCCGGACAAGAGTACGTTCCAATATATGCAGCTACCTCTTTTGGATCACCCTTGGCTTCACGAGCTTTTTTGTCACCAAGTTCATTTTTGCAACTAACACAATTTTGTGTCAATTCTTCATTTTGAACACTTTCGAGAAAACTGCGTAGTACGCCTTTAATAGAAGAACCGGGAATGTATGGATACCCATTTGTGTTTTTCATAATCGCGCCTTGGATTGCCAGAGGGGAAAAGCTTTCCTGTCCTGCTCCAACATACAAACCAGTCTCGGCTTTCAGCGTTGCACTGAGTTTAACCCTGTTTTTAAACTGATGAAACATTTACTTTACACCCCCATTCGCACGAACTTTCACACGAACATTCCACATGAGATAGCCTAAAAAGCGTTGCACCAATGGTAACTGCAATTCATCAGAAGGTGTCATTTCACACACTTCACCAACTATTTTAACTAGAGGCTCAGCCAGTCTTGCCCATTCCTTTGAAGTTCCTTGTTTTGCTTCTTTGTATAGAATAAACAACTTCAACTCTTCCACACAGGTTGCTTGTTGCCCGGCAGCAACCAATCCGGTAAACTGCGTTAATCCAGGCACTTTTCCGCCACTTTCCTTTTTGTTTTTAAGCACTTTCACGAAATCCTCTGTCAACGAAATTAGTTCCGGGACACAAGCTTCCAATTGCTTTTTCTGCACGGCTGTCAATACGACCATATTAAAATCCTCCTTGTAAATGATATTCATCAGCTACCACAACTTGTCCATATCCATTGAAATTATGCATTTTTTCTTGGCAAATACCTGTTTCCTGTAGGGTATACATTTTTTCAATTAAAGCATCCATATCAGAGCACTCTGTTGGCTCTAGCAAAAACACAGATCCGGCTTTGATTACATGTACCGGTTCGTTTAAAAAACCTTTAGACTTACTTGTGTCAAATCCACGCCACTCTGCGTGCTGAGCTACAACCTTCGTTACTTTTATATCCTGCCAATCAGCAAACAGTGCTTCCTGGTATGCTTGCAAATAACTTTCATCAGATATATCCGCCGCTGATTCAAGGCTGACAATTGCATCACTTAATAGAGTAATGGGAATTTTGCCGTCACATGCCTTAATACGCTCATTCAATTCTTTTTTTCCAATATCTTTGCATGTGTTTTCCAGTTTCGCAAATTCAACGCTACAACGACCATATCCTGCCGTTTGGTATCCCCCAACCTGAATGCCTTTGGCTATCAGACGCTCGAATTCCTCCGGCTCAAACTCGCCGCTTATCGTACCTTCAAATATGGCAGGGGGAGATATAACTTCCATGCTAAACAGCATTTCATCCTGTGATGTGCCGCTGAAACGATTCATAGCACTTTTAGTCACAACCATAGTGTTGTGTGGATTACTAAGCTCCCCTTGTATATCGATAAATCCCTTCACACGCTCCGTAGGTTCGTCATTCTGTGCGCCGCCAAATAACGTATCAAAGCTCTTGTCTTTATAGTCGCCATATTTAAAATGGCTGGCTGTCATTGGCGCAATGCGACACCCTTTCGGCAAAAACTGTGTGATTTGCAAACTTCCAAAAGCACGGCGCAGACTGGGAAATTGCCCCGCTCCACCTTTATCATCTACCCAGTTGATTTTGTTTTTTTCTGCACCTCCATCTTGAGCAATCAATGCCTGCGCCAACGCCGCTCGAACCACCGCTCCCGGAATATGTTGCAATGTTGTCCGGAAATTTGACTCGCTGGTTCTTGCACCTATAAGTAGAGGCGACTCTGTGGTGATTGTAACAGATAGTTTGACATGCGTGGGAGACTCAGTCTCAACAGACGGCAGTTTCAAGCCTTTCTCTTTGCAAATGTTAACTTCAATGCCATCTTCTTTAATCCACCCAAGCCCACGCCCTGTATTTCCTCCGATATATTGTATAGCTTCGATTGCCGCTTTGAGTAATTCACATTCCTCATCGTAATTATCTTTTGAAAGCATACCTGTGATTTGACCTGTCAGTACATCAACCGAAGCGGTTTCTATTTGAAATAGGCTCTCATCTTTTGCTGTGCGACGATAACGGTCTATGGCGTTTCCGGTGCGCATTTCTGTACTAATTTCATCTGCTTCCGGTGTCATATCGCCAAACAACAAATTTCCTTTGGAATTTCCGGCAGTACCAAACATGCTACAGACCATGCAAGCACATGATGTAACACTCTCGTCATTTCCACTCTCCCCACCGCTTCCAAAGTTTTCTATGCAATGTTCAAACTCACACTTATTATCTGCTGATGCCCCCTCATAAAGTAGACGCGCATAATGACGCACTTTCCCTTTAAATGCACTACCGGGCCAATATGGTGCTCCATTGCCATCACGAACAAGGTAGCTGCTCGTGCTTGAACCGCCTTTACCGCCTCCCACGTGAAACGGTGCTGCCAATCTTATTGTCACATCCGCACGAATAGGAACTTTATTCATCTTTATGCCCACCTCCCCATTTCTGGTCGCGCAGTTCTGCCAGGTCTCTCCAAGGCGAATAAGTTTTTCCTCCACGCTCATACATATCACAATTATATTCATCCGCCAACGCTTTAAGGTCTCCATCATCTTTTTCCTGCGTCAATTCTTTGGGGTCTTCATCATCTTTTTTCTGCCGCGACAATAAATATTTAAACCATAAATCTCCCTCGCTTATACCACAGCGTAGTGATGCTTCGGCAATATTGTATAAGGTTGATGCAGAAATATTATACTTCTGCAAGCATCTCAACACTTTTTCTGCTTTGTCTACTGTAAAAGGGCGCATGGTTAGCAATGCCGTTTCATTTCCTTCTTGCTTTTTTAAGTTTTCACGCAGCTTTTTCTTAATTTCGACTGCCCATTGTCCATCATTTTTGAGCGACAGTATGTCCACGCAACTGCAATCATTCTCCAGGGATTTTTCCTTTGCAAGCTTAAGCAATTGCTCAGCCGCTTTATGCATATATGCTATCGGCGTATTTGCTTTTCCGATGGCAATCCCGGCGGAGATAGTGAGCCCAGGCAATTCTTCTTTAGGGCGCTTTTCCCAAAGTTCATCAAATTTTTGCAATAGCAATGTGCCTGCCGCCAAAGCAACTTCGCCGGGTAGTAGCACACAAATGTCGTCGCCGCCCATTGCAATGATTTCAAATTTGGCACGTAATTCTTCGGCATTTTCTTGTGCTTTGTAAAATTGCATCACGTCCGATACGGCTGTATAAAGTGCGTCCTCCACAGTGCCTTGCACTGCTTCGCAAAAGCTCTTGCGTTTTGACACAGCACCACCTAAAGATTTACCTGCACCACCTAAATTATTAATATCAGCATATAGCAGTGCAAAGTCTCCATTGGCATCTGCAATATCTTTTGTGCCGTGAGGCCAGTGCTTATCTTCTTCATCGCACCCTTCAATTTTTTCAACACGCCATTCTTTCTTGCTAAAGTCCATACATCGCTGCTTATAATCGGTGCGTTCAAGATAACTCCCCCTGTCTTCTCTATAAGCACATACAGGGCAAAGCAAGAATTCTCCTTCATACCGTTTATCCATCTTTGCAATATATGCACTTTCACGGTAATTGCAACGGCTACAGCGGCTCTTATCATTGCTGGGGAAAATATAACCACTCTCATTTATGACTTTATGTTCAGGTAGTTCTAATGGCAAAAACACTAACATGCGCCTCTCGGAAAATGCCTCATTTAAACACGTCCACAACTTTTTGAAGTGATTTTCACTCAACAATTTTTTTACAGTTGTGGATTGCCAAACAGCTACTGCTTGTGCCGTCAACGTCTTTTCTCTGAACGTCTTTTCCAATTCGCGTGCAACCTTTTCCCCTTCCCCCGGCTCTACAATTGAGAAAGATGTTGCTCCACAGAAAAGATACACATTTTTCTTGTATTTGTATTCTTCCACAACATCCTGTAAGAGCTGGCTAGCTCCACGCATTTGCCGCGGATTGCCGCTTTCCATGTAGTAGTCTTTGATTGAAAATGCACCACCATAGACAACATCGACAGATACTTTATCCAATTCCTCCAATTTCAATGTAGAGATATCCTTTTCTAGCCACGAATGATCGTTGGCTTTTGACCATTTTTGCAGTTCCAGCAGTTCCGTTTGTTCATTTAACATGCGCACCTCCATTCCCCAGCTTCAATTCTAGCTCACTTGTATGCAAGATCGCCCTCTCTTCGTTGTTCTGAAAACGAATAAGCAACGTTTAAAGTAATAATAGCAAGCCACCTTTGAAACATATAACAAAAAACGCACAACAGGACAGTCTCAAAGTACGCAGATTTCGATGGGACACCCGATGTGCGTCCCCTATAAAGCAAACGCCGCAATTCATTTAGCTCACTATATCATAAAAACAAACAAATTGCTCACATTTTTTTCAAGAAAAACAACCACAGGTTAATAAGTGGTTACCATTCATGGGTTATTCTGTAATACTTGAAGATTTACACTTTCTTTTGAGTTTGATTCAATATTTTGACTCCCTCCCTGATTGAGCCAAGATACGGAGAACTACTCCCTCAGTCAGCTTTCGCTGACAGCTCCCTCGGAGAGAGGGAGCCAAGGCGTACGGAGCTTAGTCGTGCTCACTAAGGTATATCTGTACACGATTTTGGATAATTCTAGCAGTATCTTCAACACTTCTTCCACCGGAATATAAAACTTGGAGGTCAGCACTTATTTGATTCCATAATTCATCTCTTACCGACCGCCCGATTGGTATGGCACTATCAATAATGCTACGCAAACTATCTGCTTCATCTTGTGTCATTGCATATAATGGGACATCGCCCCCTGCTCCAAACGTAAAATGTAATCGTGGTGTTTCCGTTCCGCCCACAATTATTGGTGTCATGAACTCTTCTATGAGCTTGTCATATGAATCAATGCGAGTCGGAAATCCTCCTTCCACTTCAAACTCAGGCATCAAGAACCGACGAAGAAACAACCATGCTTCATCTGCATGTGTTGATGATATATTAATTCCCAAGCGTCCCTCTTTTGGCTGTATAATATGTCTGCCGCCTTCAAATGTCGGAACCCCAAGCGAGTAAACACCACCCCATCCAACAGAATATACTTGGTAAAGATCCGGTCTGCCAAGTAAGTTTATTGTTAATAGTTGCTCTCCACGATATAATCTTTCAAACTCGCTGACATAATCACTATCATTTCTGCCCATTGAATCATCAAAGCCGGGCAAAAGTGTTGCGATATTCAATAGTTGAATAAACTCATCACTATCGAGATTAGCTTCACCTGTACTCCAATTTATATAATCATCTCCGGAAAATTGTATCATAATACTTATGAAATTCTCCTTGTCCATCCATGCGCCGAATGGTTCAAGCATCTGATTGTTATCCTCTAATAATCGAAGCATTTCTTGTGGTGTCCACGAAGTTTGTTCAATATGCCCTAGTGTATCCACTGTTCCAATCATTGTCAAAATTATGAAACCACTTGATATAGTAGTTAATGAATCATTTATTTCCTGTGCTCTCAGTACATTTGTGAAGAAGTCTGTCCGTGACAATTCATTGTCAGAATCTAAAAATGGATATAGGTCAACTAAAAAACCACTTGCTGACCATTCTTCAAAAGGGTCATACAATATATCCGGCCCACTGCCTGTTATAAGCTCTGTTTGCAAACGTAAAAGTCCTGCTTCCCAATTACCTGATTCAACAAAGTAATCATGAATTTGAATTTGATATGCACTGTTTTCCCTGTTAAACTCTACAACTTCTCGCCGAACTTCATCGTTAATAAATAATCCACCTAGGGTAAGAATAGTTACATCGTGCGTATAGTCACGTTCTGTAGGCGTTAGAAAATAGAGATTTGCATCCCAGCCACCGGAATCATTTGGGTTTCCTTCGAGCACAAAAACATTACCATCCGGAGCTATAACAATATGCGCATCAAAAGTGTTGTAATACCCTGCCCCAACCCAATTAATGATATTTGCTCGCTCTCCTGTTTCAAGAATATAACCAAAAAGATGCGTACCATCATTGAGTATTAAATCAAATTGTGAATTAGTATCATTGGGAAACATGTTAAATATATTAAGAATTGCTGAGTGATATACATTAATAGTTTCTCCTGCTAATACATCAATTTCCTTGAAAACAATACCGCTGTCTGACCGAAAACACGCAATTATCCGACCATCTTCTAAGCCTGTTATACCAAGAATAGTATCATTAAACCATAGCGTCTCAACATGGCCGTTGTCAATATTTAACATATATACTTCTGCGCTTCGAGTACCCGGAATTGCGAAAAGAACATGCATACATTCTGTGAAGAATACATGTTCTACTGCTAGTTGCCCCGGTCTGTTGACTTCAACTCCAAAAAAATCTTGCCTGTGGATTTCTTGACCGTTTTGGTTATATTTGATGTAAACAACAGCTTCTTCGTCTGAAAAAAGAACTTCAAAATAGTTTTCACTTGCATGCTTAATGCCAATAAAATCATTTCTATATACAGGCAAATTAACTTGTTGCCTGTATTCTCCATCTAAACTCATAGACGTCACAGCGAGTTGAAATTCATCTCGTGAATTTGGTGCAAAATTATAAAAAGTAATACGATTATCATTGACCCATAACCCCAGTATTTCATCAGGCACCGTCAATGACATGGATTCCGAGGTGAAGACAACCGAATCAATGCTGTTTGCATCTTGCTCTACTTGCGAACAGCCTGCACAAGCGACAAGAAGCACACAAATTAGTATTAACAAGCTTAAAGAAAGTATTGCCTTCATTTCAATCTTCCTTCCTCAAACGCAGTAATATCAATAGAAACGAGGGTTTTGCACATGACTAATTATAGCACACTCGGACACAATCTTAAAAGAGGTATTTTCAATTTTCTATGCCGGATTTCAATTCCTAATAGGCAAAGTCAAAAAGAGCACCCGCCTGGATGTGGACACCGCCTCGTACGATTATTATTGCAAACTAAAATTTCACTCAAATTTACGCAAAATCTAGCCGAAAACATACCCTTTTGAGGGTGGTTGCAAAAAAACAAAAAATGTAAAATGCAAATGTGAATATCAAGCACACTAATTTGCTAAGAAAGCAGGTATCAAAAATGACAGACAGACAGACAGACAGACAGACAGACAGACAGACAGACAGACAGACAGACAGACAGACAGACAGACAGACAGACAGACAGACAGACAGA
>Ga0123355_10007514_pt1 | contig 16349 bp, 14 predicted proteins | sample TergutEmb28metaG_3_FD_89872 | JGI IMG/M metagenome (GOLD analysis project Ga0123355, IMG submission 89872) | Embiratermes neotenicus P1 segment gut microbial communities from Petit-Saut dam, French Guiana - Emb289 P1 | ecosystem: Host-associated > Arthropoda: Insects > Digestive system > Gut ...
GATTTGAAGGCGATTAACTTTTGCGAAAAAGATGCCTTGGTTGGAATTGCAGCAAGCGGACGGACTCCATATGTGGTCGGTGCTATGGAATACGCCAGATCTATAGGCGGAGCAACAATAGCTCTGTCTTGCACTAAAGGTGCTGAGATAGGAGCATATGCTGACATTAATATAGCACCCAATCCAGGTCCTGAGGTTATAACAGGTTCGACCCGTATGAAGAGCGGAACGGCACAAAAACTGATACTCAATATGTTAAGCACCTCAGTAATGATTAAACTTGGAAAAACGTATGGCAACCTTATGGTTGACCTAAAGGCTACTAATGAAAAGCTTGTTAGTCGCGCTATAAATATTGTATGTATGGCTACGGGAGTTTCTGAAGGTGAGGCTTTGGAGACTTTGCAATCCTGCGAATTCTCTGCAAAAAATGCAATTGTTATGATTTTAGCAAATATTGATTTTGCAGAATCAAAAAAAGCTTTGGAGCAATCTGAAGGAAGAGTTCACTTGGCACTTGAGCTTTTGAATGGGCAAAAGTAGACTTCGCGCGTTCCTTAGACTTTCAAAAAATTTACACAAATCTGACGAAAGCAGGCTATGCACCGTTGTCAAGTAATTTTATTCTCCGACCTATTTTCCCATGTACTTGCGAATTAGTTCACTAACTCGCCCTGCTTTAGCATTAAGCTCAGGTACTTCTTCTTGTGAACCATTATAAGCCATCCCGAGCATTAACCGCCCCTCTTCATAGCAAATCTCATCATGGAGTGGGAAATACTCTGAGAGCAAAAACAAAGCATAACTTACCAAGCGATAATCTCCATGAACTCTTGGAGCGTTTCCTTCATATTCGTCAATGGCAACACTATAGCCTTTTTTGATAGCCAAAAGTATATCATTTGCTCCATTATCTTGAGCAAATACAATGCTATAAAACTCGCCAAATCCATAAGGTCGACTACGAACACCTCTGGGCTTCAGAAAGCTGTTCGAAAAGGGTTCTTTTACAACCTCATGAGCATCACTTCCACCTACAATGGGTATCTCATACCCATTTTTACAAGCGCTAAAATAAAATGCAAGCTGCATATTAAGTTCCGTCGGCGACCTTCCGCCTACGAGTTCAAGCACGTCAAAGCACTTGTTTTCAAACTGCAAAGATAGCAGAGAGTCTTGCACATTGTACGCATCCATTCCGTTTACAAGTGCGTGAGGGTGAGCTAACACGGCTAAGCCGCCCGCTTCTCGTATTTTTCCACATACCCATAAGCAAGATGCATAAATAAATTTTTCATTATCGTCACTAAAGACGAGAGCAGGGTCAAGAGAATCAATGATATCTTGCACATCGTTATAATAACGCTTTTCATCGCTACGATATATATCACTTACACAAAATTTGCCACCAAGATTAACGATATGGACAGGATTTTTGGGTGCATGAATTTCTTCTCCGTCTATAATCTCTAAATCAATTTTTACATTTTTATAAAACTCTTTTGCGATTTTTGCACCTTGATATTGCCTATGGTCTGAAATTGATATGAAGTCAAAGCCTGCTTTGCGATAATATCCTGCGACCGCCTCAGGAGACTCCCACCCGTCAGAGATAGTGGTGTGAACATGAGTGTCACCTTTTAGCGGAATAAGTTTATATAAATCATCTTCAAGAGCGTATACAGACAGACCTAAAGGCTCGTTTTCGTTTAGTTCTATTTTCAAGCGGTATTCTTGCTCTTTTTCAAAACAATATTCGAATTTGATTACTCCGTTTTCAGAGAAAGCATAAATCTCAGCGGGGGACTGCATAGCTTTTATAATTTCGGTCATTGGGATAATTGTAATTTTTACAGGTCCGTCAGGCTGGATAAAATATCGCTCCCTGCACCTTATTGTGATGGAGGATACTTTTTGGGTAGGTACTATCTTAGGGTATATGTCGAAATAATGTAATTCTCTTTTCATTAACGGATCTCCTTAGATGTTAATCGAGTATATAAGTGATAAATATAGTATATCACAAAATAAGTATGGTTGAAAAGTGGATTATAGTAATTGAATTATCTATCGTTACATAGTAGAATATGACTGTAACTAATTAGCCATATAGATTAAGGAGTACTCAAACATGTTGGAGCAGATTTTTAAAAAATTAAACATACCGTTAGAGGTCAGGGCTGCTATGCTTGATATTCGCAGTAAGCACGGTGACTTAATGGAATTGCAGGTGTTGCTCTTTAATGAGTCTGTACTTGAGCGAGACGTTGTTTCGCAAGTTAAGGAAAAAGCTGAGGAGCTGGGAGTCCATAGATTTACATTGGCATTATATGTGTTGCTGCGTGCTGCTGAGATACTCTATGAAAAATATCGTGAGAAAAATATTGATGAGCAAATTTTCTGGAACAGTATTATGGATATCAAGTATAAGTTGGATGAGTGTAAAGAAGTACATGATATTTGGGGCATTTTTGTACTTTTTTGGTATCCAGGATTTTATCGCATGACACGCTTTGCTTTTGGGCGGCTGCAATTTGATTTAGCTACATATAATTGGGATACATACGAAAAAGATGGCATGAGCGTCAAAAAGGGTGACCCTGTGCTTGACTGTCACATTCCATCGTCAGGGAAGCTGACGCGGGAGCTGTGCTGGGATTCGTATCGCCGTGCAGCGGCATTTTCAGGGCGCAAGGTGATTATCTGCGACTCATGGATGCTCTACCCGCAGCACATTGACTTTTTGCCCGCGCATTCAAGTATACTTGAGTTTGCCAATGACTATGATATTGTAGAATCGACCGATAAGTCCGACTTCCCAAACAGTTGGCGCATTTTTGGGAAGCATCATAAACTGCCGCCGCAGGAATGGCCGATAGATACGTCGCTGCAAAGGGCGTTTAGGGATAGGATTATGGCTGGGCTTTCGGTTGGTGATGGGCGGGGTGTTTTAGTGGTTAGGTAGTAGAGGAGAGGAGGGCAGATTGCCGCCTATACACCTTTTTGTACTCCGTCGCACACAAATCATGGAGTTCCCTGCGAAACGGAATATGCTTAACATTTTCTCTTGTCGGATGTACCCGGTTGGACATAAATACGACGTATAGCCCTGTCTCTATGTCTACCCAAAGAGACGTTCCTGTGAAGCCTGTGTGTCCGTATGATCCAACGCTAAAAACATTGCCGCAAGATATCAGCGTATTAGACTTTATCTCAAACCCAAGTCCTCTTCCTTCGGGGCAGTGTGCCGTGAGATTTTTTATAGCCTCTTCGAATAAGTTCTGCTCGATTATAACTTTGTCTCCAAATGTGCCTTTGTTTGCAAGCATCATTGCAAAGGTTGCCATATCATCTATGTTTGCAAATATTCCCGCATTTCCAGAAATGCCTTTTAGAAAACGGGCGTTTTCATCATGAACTACACCATCCAGCCAAGTATTTGTGACAGTATCAAGCTCAGTGACTGCGAAAGTATGATTTTTTTCAGGATTGTAAGCTGTGCTTTCTAACCCCAAAGGTTCAAAAATCCATCTTTTAGCCAAATTTTCTATAGTATTGCCGCCAAGTATTTCACAGATTCTGCCCAAAAGAATATACCCAAGACAGCTGTATACAACAGCCTTTCCTGGCTCATCAAGCAGCTTCATACTTAAAATAAAATCGAATGTCTCAGAGGGTTCTTTGACCAGATTATATACATGTTCGTGAGCGGGGAGCCCACTAGTATGCGTCATTAAATGAGCGATAGTTATTTTTGCTTTGTCACTTGGAGCATCAAAGAATTTACCCAAAGTATCAGAGAGGCTCAAGCTTCCATCCTGTATAAGCTTCAAAGCGACAATACTTGTAAATATTTTTGTTAAGGATGCGATGTCAAATAAAGTATCCGATTCCATAGGATGTTTTTGTGGAAAAATTTGCCTAAAGCCGTAAATTTTTCTAAAAAGCTCGCCACTTTTATTCCCTATAGAAATGGCAGCACCTGGGAATATCCTTTCTTCTAAGCCTTTTTTTATCATCTCGTCAATAATTTTTGTGTTTAGCATTTTATCGCCTCCTGTCACTAAATTATAGCGCATATCCAAGAGTTCGTCAAAAAAATTATGCAAAACCGCAAAAAAATCCGTTTTTATTGAACATACAGTAATATTGACATGATAATTCTGCTATGTTATATTAAGACAAAGAAAAATGCCAAAGATACTTAATATATTAAACGTATTATTGTATTGGCGGCACTATTAATTTATTCTTATATAAATAAACAGGAGGTTATTGTTATGAAACATTTACTTAAAATGGCAGCAGTTGCACTTTTTACGCTCAGTGCATTTGCTCTTGTTGGCTGTCAGCCTGATGCGGGTCCTGGCGGAGCTGGGGGAGGGGGGCAAGTAGGTCAAGGTCCTCATGGCATCACCTTTGCCGCTAACCAAACATTCTATTTTGGTTATGCTACCGAAGCTACCAACTTTAATCCTTTCAACTCAGCTGACTCTGCAGCTAACTGGGAAGCGGTTATGTACGGCACAGAAGGACTTTTACGCCGTGACAACTTTAGAATCTTAGGTCCTGGTCTTGCCCATAGCTGGGAAATGAGTCCAGACGGTCGTACTTGGCGTTTTTACATTCGTGAAGGTCTGCAATGGGTTGACCATGAGTTAAACCCAGTAGGTGAACTTACTGCTGATTGTTTCGTGGCGGTTATGGAGTGGGTACTTGACCCTGACATGATGTCTGTAAACTCTCATGACTTTACTAATCCAGGTATCATTAATGCTGCGGAGCGTTTTGAAGGTAACCTTCCTGATGCGTCTACAGTAGGCTTTAGAGCGATAGACAGATATGTTCTTGAAATTGAGATCTATGAGCCTGTTCCTTACTTCTTAGAAGCTGTTCGTTTCCAACCTGCTTACAGACCTTTCCTTGAAGAGATGGGCAGATTGTACGGTACAAGTAACTATACTAAGCTCTACATAGGTCCATTTGTTATGACTGAGTTTGTATCAGGTCATACTCGAGTTTGGGAAAGAAATCCGCATTACTGGGATGCTGAGAATGTGTATCTCGAGCGCGCAGTTGGTATCATGAACGCTGAGTGGACTGCACTTGGTCATGAGATGTTCCGCCGCGGTGAAGTTGACTTCTCTCAAATCACGACTGAGGTTGTTGACCTTTGGTTAAATGACTCTGATGTTGCTCACTTTGTTGTTCCTGGACTTCAGAGCCTTGAATTCCAATGGTACTACATGTTTAACTTTGACCCACAATTTGATGAACAATATGAGCCTGACAACTGGCGCATAGCTGTTAATAACGAAGCGTTCCGTCAAGCTATCTTCTGGGGTCTTGACACACACAGAGCACTTCTTACGCTAGACCCATTCAATGCAGACCTTTATCTGTCAAACACAATTACACCTAGAGGTTTTGCAATCGTTGACGGCGTTGACTATGTTGACTTAGCGCCACTTAGCCGTTTCCATGAGTATCCTGATTGGTTATTCTACCCAGCAAGAGCGCAAGAGTTCAGAGACCAAGCAAAAGCTGAACTTACAGCTGCGGGAGCGACTTTCCCAATCATCATGCCTATGCTCTACAACCCGAACACGCCAGGCTGGCCGCTTGAAGTTCAAGTTGTACGTCAGCAGCTTATAGAGCTTTTGGGCGCGGATTTTATTGACCCTGTTATCATATCAGGACCGACTGTTGACTTCTTAACTGCTGTTCGCCGTCAAGGGCAGTTCGCTCTTATGAAAGGTAACAACGGTCAAGTAGCACCAGGCGACCCTGCGTCTTGGGTATTTGCGTTCTCAAGACCTGATATTGATGATAGCTGGATTCACTGGACTGAAAGCGGTAGTGCTGAAACTGAGCGCGTCCGTCTTGAATATATGGAGCTTGTAAACCATGCTCGTTCTATCACTACTCATAGTAGAGAGCGTTGGCAAGCGTTTAACGAAGCGGAATACCACTTGTTAGACCATGCTATCGTTAGACCTTTCTATACTGTTGGTTTAGGTACTTTCGTATATCGTTATATTCCGTTTGACGGTCACGGCACAGCATCTCCTACAACAGGTTGGGTTGGTAGAAGAATGCTTGAAGAGCCTATAACTGCCGACCAATGGCATGCTCTGCACGAAGAGTGGCAAGCTGAAAGAGCTTCGAGAATCGCTAATGTGCCTCCTGTTACTATCGGTAACTTTGGCAACTAATTTTAATTATACTAGGGGGTGTTGAATACACCCCCTAGTATATAATATATAAAGTTTTGACTTTTTATCACTTTGGGGGCTGTCTCTAAAAGTTTCTATTGGATAGCTAGCTAATAGAGGCTTTTAGAAGCAGCTCCAAAGCAATCCTTTGAAAGTGGGGTCAGCCTCATATGCTACTATATTTAGTTAAAAGAGTCCTGCGCTCTTTTTTAAGCATTTTAATTATCGTGTGTACTGTATTTATACTGCTTCGTATGTTGCCTGTTGAGGGCTATTTCGGCGCAAGATATGATATGATGACACCGGAGCAGAGACATCTTGAGCTTTACCGCATGGGGCTATTAGACCCTATGCCTGTGCAGCTTGCTAATTTTTTAGTGCCTTTATTTACGCAGTTCGATTTTGGTGTTTCTGCCAGAATGAGGGTAAATGTACCTGTCACGACAGTTATTGCCGACAGGGTGCCCATATCGCTACAGTTTAGTTTGATTGCGGTTTCTATTGGTATACCTACGGGCATGGCTCTTGGAGTTATGATGAGTAGAAAAGGGGGTTGGGACAAGTTTGGAAGCGGCTATGTAGCTATACTTAATGCTGTTCCCGCACCTGTTTATATGATTTTGATTCAGCTATATGGTACGCAGCTTCTTAATACCCCATTGACCTTTAACTTCCACAATCCTGCGACAAGGATTTTGCCTATTTTTACTTTGTGCTTGCCTATTATCGCTACGAACGCTATGTGGATGAGGCGTTTCATGGTGGATGAAACAAATAAAGACTACATAATGCTTGCAAAAATTAAGAATGTGCCAAGCACAACTATCTTTTTCCGCCACATTTTTAGAAATGCGGTTGTCCCTATGACAAACTTGTTACCTCTATCCATATTAAACACTATATGGGGGTCGATTATTATAGAAAGGCTTTATTCTATTCCTGGAATGGGCGGTCTTTTGATAGACTCTATTCTGGCTAGAGATAATGCGCTTACTCAAGGTTTGATTATTGTCTTTGCGACCATTGGTATTTTTGGGCTACTCTTGGGTGATGTACTCATGACAATTGTTGACCCTAGAATCAGACTTCACAGTAAGGGGGCGGCGAGATAATGAGTAAATACAATTTTTGGCTTAACAATGTCAATAAGCTTGAAGAAGCTATTATAGAAGATTTTCGTGAAAAGGCAATGAGCTTGCCTGATGACTTGAGCGAGGAGCAGATTAAAGACCTTGACCCTAAACTTTTTCAGTTTATAAATAATGACTTTAAAGAAGCAGAGAGAGTGGGCTATTCTAATTATTCCTATTGGGGCTCTACTGTCAAAATGTTTTTTAAGAATAAAGTTGGGCGTGTTACGTTTTTTATTTTGATTGCTCTGATGGGCTTTGCTTTTATCCAGCAATTCTTGCCAGGACAGCTAGACCCTCATTTTATCCATGATGACCTTACAACGTTTCCACCGCGGTTTTATCGTAATATTCCGCCGCAGTTTTTTGACGGTACATTCTTTTTAGGTACAAATGCTATAGGTCAAGACCTGTGGGCTAGGATTTGGGAAGGTACACGTAACTCGTTGACGATAGGTCTCTCCGTTGCGGGCATTAGCATGACCTTTGGTATAATGTTTGGTTTGCTTTGGGGTTATGTCCGTCAGTTGGACTTCCTCTTTACAGAGTTCTATAATATTATCAACCATATACCACTTACTCTTGTTCTCATTTTAGCATCGATGCTGTTTGGGGCGAGTGTTCCTGTTCTTATTTTAGCCATGTCTTTTTCTGCGTGGATAGGTCATGCGCATGGTGTAAGAAATTTAACCCTGATATTTAGAGACCGCGAGTTTAACTTGGCATCGCGTTGTTTAGGTACGAACGTATTCACAGTAATAGGGCGTAACCTTTTACCGCAGATGGTGTCGGTTATTATGCTGCGTATGGCTCTCGCTATTCCTGCGGCTATAACGGCTGAGGTTTTCATATCGTATTTGGGTCTGGGTATATCCCAGTCAACGCCGACCTTGGGTAACTTGCTTGAGATGGCGCGCCCTGCGATGAGAGCTCATCCATATCAGCTTTTATTCCCGGCTATTGTGCTTTCTATAATTTCCATGAGCTTCTACTTTGCGGGGAATGCGTTTTCCGATTCTGCTGACCCACGTAACCATGTATAGAAAGGAGTGTTGTTTTTATGGAATATACAGGACAAAATGAAGTGTTGCTTTCTATACAGGACTTAAATATCAAATTCAGCTTACGTGGCAGACAACTACATGCGCTGCGTGACGTTTCTTTAGATGTATATAAGGGAGAGAGCCTTGCTATAGTAGGCGAGTCCGGTGCAGGTAAATCTGTCTTGATGAAGAATCTTATAGGTCTTTTGGACAAGAATGGTTGGGTTGATTCTGGCTCTATACTCTACGATGGTAAGGATTTAGCTAAGTTCAAAACTGAAAAAGAGTGGCAGCAAATCCGTGGCTCTCACGTAGCTATGGTAATGCAAGACCCGATGACCAGCCTTAATCCACTCCGTACTATCGGTTGGCAGATTTGTGAGGCTTTGCAGTATAATCAAAATATGCACGGCGAGCAAGCTTTGCAAAAAGCGATTGAGATTTTGCATGACGTTGGCATACAGGATGCAGCTAACAGACATAAGCAATATCCGCATCAGTTCTCAGGTGGTATGCGTCAAAGGGTTGTCATTGCTATTGCTATGGCGTGTAATCCGCGCTTACTTATCTGTGATGAGCCGACAACGGCACTTGACGTTACGATTCAAGCGCAGATACTTGGGCTTTTGAATAACTTGCGCGCAAAGTATAACTTGACTATGATTTATATCACTCATGACCTTGGTGTTGTTGCTAATGTTGCTGAGCGTATTGCTGTTATGTATGCGGGAGACATTGTTGAGATAGGTAAGTGTGAAGAGCTGTTCTTTAATGCGCAGCATCCTTATACTTGGGCTTTACTATCATCTTTACCTCAGCTAGGTGAGCGTAAGAAGGACTTATTCTCTATCAAAGGTACGCCGCCTAACTTGTTCATGGGTATCCGTGGTGACGGTTTTGCCGCACGTAATCCTTTGCCGCTTGCTGTTGATCTATTACACCGCCCGCCTTATTTCCAAGTGAGCCCTACACACAAGGCTCGAACTTGGCTACTAGACCCTCGCGCTCCTGAGCTTGAACCACCCGAGCAGATTGAGAGCATTAAAAATATTACAGCCAGCATAGGTGGCGATGTTTAGGAGGGGACTTGTATGAATAAAGACGTAGTTTTAAGTGTGCGCGACATGGAAGTAACCTTTGGCACGGGTAGGAAAAAGTTTGTAGCTGTTAAGGGCGTAAGCTTTGATGTATACAGAGGCGAGACTCTTGGGCTTGTAGGCGAGTCGGGGTCAGGGAAGACTACTATCGGTCGTACCATCATCCGTGTGAACCCGACAAGTCGTGGCGATGTGTTCTTCAATGGTACAAAAATTAATGGGAAAATTTCAAAAAGCTTGGATAGGCAAATTGTTTCTCAGATTCAGATGGTTTTTCAAGACCCTATGGCTTCGTTAAACGACAGAGCCAAGGTTGACTATATCGTCTCTGAGGGGTTGCGTAATGTTAATAAAAGTATCTCCGAGGACGAGAGACGTAAAAAGGTTGCTGAGATGCTCTCTACAGTTGGACTTTTACCTGAGTTTGCAAGCAGATTCCCGCATGAATTCTCAGGAGGTCAAAGACAACGTATAGGCATCGCACGTGCGCTTATTATGGAGCCGTCTTTTATCATAGCTGATGAGCCGATTTCTGCTTTGGATGTATCTATAAGAGCTCAGGTTTTAAACCTTTTGTCCAAGCTGCAAAAAGAGCGCAATCTTACAAGCATATTTATCTCGCATGACTTGGCGGTTATGCGCTACACCGCTGACCGTATAGCTGTTTTGCACAAAGGCGTTCTTGTAGAGCTTGCCGAAACTGAGAGTTTGTTTAGAAATCCGTTACATCCATATACCCGTGCTCTTCTCTCTGCAGTACCATTACCAAACCCTGTAGAAGAAAAGCGGAAAAAATTGTTAGTATACGACTCAGACGCTCATGATTATGGCGATGAAAAGCCCCTTTGGGAAGAAATTCAGCCTAATCATTTTGTGTTGGGTAGCGCAAAAGAGATGGAAGAGTATCGAGAGATATTGGCGAAAAATTCGAATTAGTTATATGACAAGCCGCTCTGGAGACGTTTAAGCCTAGAGCGGCTTTGGCTATTTGTTTTTGTGGTTTTTGTGATGGAGGGAATCCCGTTGGAGATTGATATCAGTAAATTGACACTGCAACAAAAAATAGGGCAAATGTTTCTAGTCTCTTTCGACGGTACAGAGCTATCAGAAGAGACCAGAGCGCATTTTTTGCAGAGCTGTATTGGCAATTATATATACTTTGCGAAGAACTTGCTCGACTATAGAAGCATACGAGCATTGAGTGACTCTCTCCAAGATGTTGCGAAAGAAATCTGTGGCTTGCCCGCTTTTATTTCAGTAGATCAAGAAGGCGGAATGGTTGCAAGGGTTCGCACAGGGTCTACACATTTTCCTTCAGGTATGGCTGTGACAGCTTCCGATATACCTTTAGAGACTGTGGAGTATATGGGAGAGTTGGTAGGCGAAGGTCTTAAAAATCTAGGGATTAACCTTAATCACGCCCCTGTCGCTGATGTAAATAATAACCCTCAAAATCCTGTAATCGGCGCGCGCGCTTATAGCGATGACTCTAAAGTTGTCTCGGAAATGGTCTGTGCATATGTTAAAGGCCTGCAAAGAAGCGGAGTTATGGCTAATGTTAAACATTTTCCAGGGCACGGCGATACCGATTTGGACTCACATATTGACCTTCCGTATATTAACCATGACCTGGAAAAGCTCCACTGTGTTGAACTTGTGCCATTTAAGGCTGCGATAGCTTGTGGCAGTGCCTCAATTATGAGTGCACATGTTGTGTTTAAGGACATTGATAAGGACTATCCTGCGACTTTATCTTCAAAGGTTATCGGCGAGTTGCTGCGCAAAGATCTAGGCTTTGGCGGACTTGTAATAAGTGACTGTATGTCTATGGAGGCGATTAAAAAAAATTATACGACTCCAAGAGGCTGCGTCTTAGCAATTAACGCAGGGATTGATATAATTTGCCTTAATGCCGATATTGGAACTCAAATACAATGTGTCAACCAAGTCTACGAAGCGGTTATGAGCGGCGAAATCTCTATGGACACAATTGATGCTGCATTAATGCGGATAATGGAATATAAGGGCAAGTATATTTGTGATAATGATACTCAACCTAGAGAAGTTTACCCAGTCCATGAGAGGGTGGCGGATGAGATAAGTGATAAAAGTATAACTTTAGCTAAGGATAATAAAGATGTGCTGCCTCTGAGCGGCAGGTCTGTTTTTGTGATATCTACGCCTCCTTACAGAGCAAGTATAGCAAATGATGACATATATAAGGCTAGAGCCTTTGCAAAAGAAGCATCAGAAGCACTTAAAGCCGACTATACAGTCATAAATAGAAATCCTGACGAGGCTGAAATTGCCGAAGCTTTGGCGAAAGCTGCCGACCATAGTATAATATTATACGCAGTCTGCAATGCCACACATAACCTGGGGCAAGTACGACTATTCAATGCGCTTAAAGCTGCGGGGAAGATAGTTGTGCTAATAACATTGGGATTGCCTTATGATATTTTATTAATGGACAGCGCCGATGCACATATTGCGGCTTATGAGTATACCAATCGCTCTGTTCATAGTGTTCTTAAGACCCTTGTTGGTGAAATTGAGTTTACAGGAAGGATGCCCGTGCGGATATGATAGAAAGATTACAGCGACTTGTAGCTAAAGACGAAAGATTTATAATAGGACTTATGTCGGGAACTTCAGCGGATGGCATTGATGCTGCTGCGGTAAGAATTTCCGGCAATCATACAAGCATGAAGTTAGAGGAGATTGCTTTTAACACTTATGACTACCCTGAAGGTGTTAAAGAGCGAATATTTCACCTTTTTACGGAAGCTACCGCCAAAGAAATATGTCATATGAATTTTCTTTTAGGGGAGCTTTTCGCTAATGCGGCCATTGATATTGCTAAACAGGCAGGGATAGGCAGAATTGACCTTATAGGATCGCACGGACAAACGATATATCATATTCCGAAGCCTATAGACAAAGACTATCCAATTAAATCTACGCTGCAAATTGGAGAGAGTGCAGTCATAGCTCATAAAACGGGAGCTATAACAATATCGGACTTTCGGGTAGCTGATGTTGCTGCGGGCGGACTTGGTGCACCTCTTGTTCCGTATACAGAGTTTTTGTTGTATTCAAATGCGTCTGAGAATATTGGATTACAAAACATAGGCGGGATAGCTAATATAACGGTTATTCCCAAAGGTGCTTCAAGCGAGGAGATTATTGCATTTGACACAGGTCCAGGTAATATGATTATAGACTATTTAGTAAAAAAACTATTTAACTATGACTATGATGACAATGGAGCTATTGCTGCTAGAGGCGTTGCAAATAGCCAAATCCTATCACATTTTATGAAAGATAAGTATATACAAAATAGACCGCCCAAGACAACTGGGAGGGAGTATTTTGGGAAAGACTTTTCTGAGAGATTTTATGCTGTCTGTGCGGAGAGTAAGCTGAGTAATGAAGACATCATTGCAACAGCAACCGCTTTCACAGCAGAGTCTATTGCGTATTCAATATATAACTTTGTTTCATGTACGATAAGCAAGTTGATAATAGGAGGCGGGGGTGCATATAACATCACTCTGCTTAATGAACTTAAAGAAAGGTTGCCTAAAATTACTGTAATGACCCAAGAAGAGACGGGGAGAAACAGTGACTCTAAAGAAGCGGTTGCTTTTGCGATTTTGGCAAATGAGGCTGTTTTTGGAAATGTGGGGAATTTGCCTCAGGTGACAGGAGCAGAGTGTAGTAAGGTTTTAGGAAAAATAAGTCTGTAGGTGGGGTGAAAATATGCTAAACGGAATAGATAGGATTTCGGAAGTGAAAGAGCTAATAAGTGGGCTTCGTTGTGGACTTATTACAAACCAGACAGGGGTCAATAAAAAATTAGTCCCAACGAGCGACTTGCTTGTAGAGCACTTGAGCTGCTTTTTTGGACCAGAGCATGGGATAAGAGGAGCTGTGCAGGATGAACTTCATGTAGGGCATAGCGTTGACGGGGTAACAGGGCTTCCTGTGTTTTCTCTTTTTGGTGACAAGTTAGCTCCAAACGCAGAAATGCTTAGCATGCTTGACTGTATCATTTTTGATATCCAAGATGTGGGAGTGCGTTTCTTTACTTATGTAGCTACTATGGCTCTCAGTATGGAAGCCGCGAGTAAACATGGCAAGCGATTTATCGTACTGGACAGATATAATCCTATCGGGCGCACAGTCCAAGGGATACTTCCAGGGAATGGGTTTAAGAGCTTTTTGAGCCATTTACCTATAGCTACCAGACATGGAATGACGGTGGGGGAACTAGCTATGATGGTTAAGAAATTATATTGTCCTGATCTTGACTTGCATGTAGTAAAGCTAGAGGGTTGGAACCCAACGGAGATGAAAAGTGAAGGTGACACGGAGACTCTGTGGGTGCCACCAAGTCCAAATATGCCAACACGTCAATGCACTTGGGTGTATCCGGGGACTTGCTTAATCGAAGGGACGAGTATATCAGAAGGACGCGGCACTACAAGACCTTTTGAACAAATAGGTGCTCCGTGGTTAAATGCCTATGAGCTTGCGGCACGAATGAATGAAAAGTTACTTCCAGGATTTCTGTTTAGACCTATTTACTTCACGCCTGTGGAGTTTAAGCATAAGAATGTTCCTTGTGAAGGTGTTCAAGTTCATGTAACGAATCCTGAAATTATTAATCCCGTCCGCATGGGAGTTCATTTGATAGATACACTACGGAGCTTATCGGATCAGCACTTCACTTGGCGATTTTTACCTGAGTATGATAATTATATGACAGATCTTCTTCACGGCGACGATAAGCTGCGCCTCAATGCACCGCTTGAAGAAATATTTGCCCAAATGGACTGCGATGAGGTTAAGTTTAGAGAAATTGCGCGGGAATTTTATTTGTATTAATATTATTTGACGATGGATACCCCTTTTTTTCAGCTACAATAAAACAAACCCTCGCCAAAAACGAGGGTTTATCTATTCACAAGCTGCTTACGCGCCTATTTTATTTACCATTTTCGTAAGTCTTGACTTCTTTCTTGCAGCATTATTTTTATGATAAATACCCTTCGTGCAAGCTCTGTCAATAGTAGAAACAGCATTCTTTAAAGCAATAGTAGCAGCCTCTTTATCGCCACCGCCTACTGCTGTAACTACTTTTTTAATAGCTGTCTTTGTACGAGATTTAATCATCTTATTACGAAGAGTCTTTTTAGCTATTACTTTAATTCTTTTCTTTGCGCTTTTTATATTTGCCAAGTGTAGTTCACCTCCTGAAAAGTATTCGCAATCTCAAACATAATATATTCTACATTAAGCAAAGCCACAAGTCAACCCCTATTTCTTAAAAAATGGCAGTATTCTTCATTTTTTCAATAAAAAAGGGCATGGCATATTTTTTTGCCAACAAACATAGCTTATATTATTATGATTTTATCAAGTGTGCAAGAGACGGGAGGTATAAAATGTTTATGCACAAAAAGAAAAAGCGGACAATTAGCACAAATAATGACCCGAATGTCACAGCACAAACAGTTTTATCAGAGGGTGTAACAATAAAAGATGGAAATTTATACGGTTCATGTAGCATAAGTATATCTGGTGTGTTTTTTGGCGATGTAGATATAGAAGGGTCTTTAATTGTCACAGAAAGTGGCAACTTAAAAGGCGAGGTTAGGGCAGACGACGCGTACATATATGGAACAGTAGAAGGAAGCATTTCAACAAGAGGTAAAGTATACATTTATGCAGGAGGTCGAGTCCTAGGCGATATATATAGCACATCACTTATAGTTGAAGAAAATGCAGAATTTAAGGGTCAGTGCAATACAGGAGCAATACAAGATACAAATAATATATTAAATCTCACAGCAAATGTTTTGTATCAAAGAGAAAAAAATATAAATCAGCAAGGTCTCTCAGAAAAGGAAGTAGCTATAAACACACAACAACAAAGAGCATTTTAATAAAATCAAAGGGAGTGGTGTTAATCTTCTTCGCATATATTATTTCGCGAAATACATCTTTTGCGAAATAATATATGCTTTTTTATATAAGATATTATCGTTAATGACTTTTTTCACTGTTAATCATTTCCCGAATAATATCCACAACGTCTATCAAACTATCAACTACCTTAAAAGCCCTATTATGTATATCATCATCAGGCTCGAGCATGTCAGGTACAAATATACAAGGAATACCAGCGGCATTTGCGGCATAAAGACCATTACGTGAATCTTCAAGTACAAGTGCATTTTCAGGTTTCACGCCAACTTTTTCACACGCTGTCAAAAATATTTCAGGATCGGGCTTTAGTTTCTTTGCCATATCGCCGCTCATTATGAAGCTGAATCTGTCTGGTGAGATGTCCGCCCATGATAAATATTGCCTAACAGTCGATTGGACAGAAGCACTTCCTATGGCTTTTTTTATACTTCGATCTTCAAGAAAATCTAAAAGTTCAATGAGTCCTTTTTTTATAACAATTCCCTCAGCTTCAAGCACCTCAAAAAAATTATCAGCCCGAAACAATTCAACTATCTCATCCATTGTAACTTTTCGCCCAAATAGTTTTTCATAATGAGCTTCGATGCCGTCGCTATGACCGCCCATACTTTTTGAAAAAACAAATTTTGACGGTCGAAAGCCAAGAGCTACTACCTTTTCACTCCAAAATCTATAGTGCAAAGACTCCGTATCGAACATAAGTCCGTCCATGTCGAATATTACTAACTCAATAGCCACCCTACTCACCTATGCTTCTGAGCTGGGTGCATCAACTATTTCGTATATTAAACGAGGTAAGCATACCCCTATATTAGTCCCAAATTCAATCACAAAACTCATCTCATCTATATCAATAATTTTCCCAAATAA
>Ga0123355_10007515_pt1 | contig 16349 bp, 2 predicted proteins | sample TergutEmb28metaG_3_FD_89872 | JGI IMG/M metagenome (GOLD analysis project Ga0123355, IMG submission 89872) | Embiratermes neotenicus P1 segment gut microbial communities from Petit-Saut dam, French Guiana - Emb289 P1 | ecosystem: Host-associated > Arthropoda: Insects > Digestive system > Gut ...
CATCGCGTTTGTTAAAACGTCTACGTTCGCCGTTCCTGCAGGGAGAGTCACTACCCAAGGTGCAGAAGCACTGACTGTCGTACCGGCAGGTGCGCCTGTTAGGGTCACGCCTGTTACGGATGCCGTTGGTACAATGCTCCATTCTGCTGTCACAGTTGCAACGCCAGCTGGCATCAGAATTGATGCTGCTGTTTGGCTAGTTGGGTTAGTAACACCCGCCCCTGTCCAAGTAGTAAAGTTGTGAGTGGTGCTTGTGCCTGCATTAAGAGGTGCTACAACACCTTGGTTTCGCAACCCGCTTGGAGTGCCTCCAGTACCCTGTACATTCGTCACAGTAAGCTGATGTTGCGGTATTTGAGCCGCTGTGCTTGGTTGTGAATTTGAATGAGTGGTAGAGTTGCCAATCGCGCGAACCGTTATACTGTAAGTTCCAGTTGGTGAAACTGGTGTACTTGTAGCACTAAGAAGGTTTGCGATAGTATTCGTTGTAGTCGGTGCTGCAATCTGCGGATTCGCAAATCCGTTGACATAAACAACATAACCTACTGCATCGGCAACATTTCCCCAATTCACATTCGTTGCTGTGAATGTTGGTGTTGATGGTGGCGAAAGCTCTTGTGGTCCTGTTGGTCCGATATCAAGAGTGACACCTGCAAGTCCTACCCTGCTTGAAGGAAGGATTGTTACAAAATTTTCATCATCACCACCAACGAAGCTTAATGTAATATCGGCGGTACCAGCTACTCCCGGCAATACGCGAAACTGAACCGTTGTCATCGTACCTGTGTCAACTATATTCATGAAATCTGCAGTTGCGGGGAAGTTCAATGGAATAGCACCCGGGGGCGGCGTTGCTATCGCCATAGGTTGAGCAAGCCTATTTACTGTCGATGCTCCAAAAACAATACCGGGACCAAAGACTCCAGGTGCAGGGTCTGTAATAACTGGTTCAAGCATTGTACCATCATAGCCTAACGAAAGGCTCATCTGGTTGAATCCTGTACTTGGTACACCTGCACTTAAAAGCGCAATGGTTACAGTTACAATATCCCCAGGGTTGTGAGGTCCAGATGGTGCGGTTACGGCTATTTGTATTGGTGCGCCCGGATTGCTACTCGCTAGGGCTTGCAACGGGAAATTAGCAAAGCCCAACACCAAAACAAGAAGCCATGTAAACATCTTGCCTACGTGTTTTTTTAAGGTTTTCACGCTTTTGTTACCTCCTTCTGAATCTTGATTCCTAAGTTGCAATTAACCAAGAAGAAGGTTTTCAATTTTTATGCATTTTTCTAACCTTCAACTTGTATGCATGGTCAGAAAAATTGTAATTTAATCATCATAACTTTTTCCTCCTCGTAAGATTTGCCTCTATAGAGGCAAGTCCTAGGCATCTGAATACCAGATGCCCACGACTCGCCTCTATAGATTCCTGCTTGACTAGCATCATTCTTTCAAAGTGTCTATGGTGCATTTGGACCAACAGGATGACCAGCTATATACCGTCTTAACAACGTCACGTCGGCATAGTCAACAACACCGTCACCATTAATATCTGGATTCCCATGAATTGTCACGGGATGCCCTGCAATGTGCCGTCTTAGCAGTGTTACATCAGCGTAATCTACAACACCATTATCATTGAGGTCACCCCAACGTACATGAGGGATATCTGACCAAATCGCAGTGACAGTATAATTTCGAGCTACGTTTCCACCCGTTCCGACAAATCCACGCCATGTCTCTCCTGGAAGAAGCGAAATGGTGTGGCTAAAATTCCAATTTTGAAAATTTTGAAATGCGATTCGTACTCCTGTTGCATTAAACAAAGCAGGGTCATTTTCGTCTGTCGAACCTTCGACACCTCGTAATGTTACATCCCTAGTTACGCTTGATGTATTCCTCACTGCAATCGGAACGCGACCGACAATCCCCGCACCTACATTTGCTGTTGCGGATGTGATATCCGGAGTGAGGACTATACCAAGTGGTGCATTTAGCGTTACTGTCGCAGGAGTGAAATGCCAAGTAACGCCCCCGTCTGTTGAAATTCTGATGTTGTAAACTCTGTCAAATGGGTCATCACTTGTTGGAAAAACAATGGTTGCGCTCACACTGGAAGCAGTGCCACTTGGCGTTTGGATATATAGTGCATTGCCCGTATTATTAAGAAACGCAGCAATTCTCACGTTTGAAGGGATAAGACCGCTTCCTGTTGCCGTGACTACACTGCTTCCACCATCATATGGGAGGATTGCGGGAACAGCAGTAACACTGCTGAAAGGATTTTCTGTATCTATGAGTCTAAAGCCTGTCCAGCCTGCTGCGATGAACGCTTCTGTTGTGCCTGGTGGAATGTGTACTTCAACATTCGCTCGATTAACCCCTGCGAATGTTGTTGCGTTTATTTGCTGTGGAATGGTGCTGAAATTGTGAATCGTACTTAGACCAGTTGTGCCGATAAAAGCAAAATCACCTATTGTATTGACTGATGGAGGAATACTTATCATTTGTAGCGATGTATTACCATGGAACGCAGAATCCAGAATTCTGGTTGCTCCTTGGGGTATTGTAATTATGGGGGTGTTTGGCATAGATGGAATATCTGGTCTGAAATTAGCAGTTACAGAGCTTTTGCCGTGAAATGTCTCTCCAGTTAAGAAAGCCAATCGTCGTATAATTTCTGCGGTACAAACCCCACAAAAATTACGATTTCCCCAAGATGCACGCATTAAACAACCGCTAAATTGTGCAGAGTTTGCACCTACAATTGTCGGCACAGCCCACCCGTCACCAAAGCGAGTAGGAATTTCCAAAACATTCCGATGTCCTGCCCAATGCCGCCATTTTACATCTGCATTAGGTGCAGCCGTAGAATTTGCACGCAACTCATCTCGTCTTCCAGTTTGGTGTTCATCTACAAGAGCAGCAAATGAATGACCAAATTCATGAATAAAGGTACCATGCCATGCTGGAATACCCGGCCATTGAGGAGTAGTGCCACCATTTGCAATTCTTCGTATTGATGTCACGGAAATAGTTGCAAAAAATTCATAATGCCAACCTACAAACGCAAATCCATTCGTATCAGTAACATTTGAGTTTGAAATAACCTGAATCATGGTCTGTTGGCTTCGGGGAACAACAGCATCTGCTAATTGTCTTATGCGGTATTGTCGAACCGCCCCTCCTGGAGCAAGGACTCCATCCGCTGCTACAGTGCCAAGATAACCATTGAAACCTGCCACTTGACCAGGTTGAGTAGAATGAATCAGATACACCGTAAACAAATCTTCAAAGAGTCCAAACGGATGAGTATCAAGCATAGTGTTCATTGTGTTATATGCATGGTACAAAACTGTTCCTGGGGAAGGATTCGGCCAAGTGCCATAACATGCCGCAGTAAACCCATCACCAAGAAGCATAACGACTATGCTGTCAGAATGTGGTCGCCCACTACTCATAATTTGCGTTACTAAAAAAGGATTAGCATCGAACGATTGAATGTCACCATCCAAAATACTTATAAGATATTCTACTTCCTCCTCTTGAACAGGAGTCCTATAAGTTATTGTTCCAACATCCTCATACTGCACTCGGAAATCTTGATGTATCTGTCTATCACCATCTATAATCTGACGAAGGGTATATACATCAAGAGCAACACCCTCAAATTGATGTTCTGAAGCGTCAGCAAGAAAGTCATCAGTAAAGTGCGTCCTAGGTCGCACCCTTTCTGATGTCGCATACATCGTACTCGGTGCAAATGTAAATAGCATACAAATGACCAAGAGAATATTGATGATTTGTTTTTTCATTGTCTTCCTCCCTCGTTTTCGCCTCTGCAAAGGCGAGTCCTAGGCACCTAATGATAGATGCCCACGACTCGCCCCTATAAAGGGGTGAGATATCTCATTGATGCTATGGTGCATTTGGTCCCACAGGGTGACCTGCAATATATCGCCTCAATAGCGTTACATCAGCATAATTCACAACACCATCACCATTTAAGTCAGGGTTGCCATGAATTATTACTGGATGCCCAGCAATATACCGCCTTAATAATGTTACATCAGCATAATCTACGACACCATTATTGTTTAAATCACCCCATCGCCAGTTGGGGGATTCTGGAGGTTCAGTTGTGACAGACACTCTCATGCCCTCGCCATCAAATGTCACGGAATGGGGTGCAACAGACTCCCTTCCCAAAACAGGTATTACAATCGGCACAACCTCCAACACCGTATTGTCGTCACTATACAACCTTGCGTAAAATCTTACATTGTCAGCCTGTTGCATAGAGCGGTTTGTGATTGTTATCTCTGCTCGTTGACCATTAAAGCGGTTTACCGTAGCGGTTATGGCATCTTGATTATTACGCAACATGCTTTCAAGCACTACTCGTGTTGCATTGCGTGAGAAATCGCTTTCTACTACACGCTGATTTCCAACGCGAACCTCAGTCCGAATAAAGAACGGGATTCCCTCATGAGGTAGTTCAAGATTAAAACGCTCGTTAGGGATTTCATTCATTACGACTCTTGCTCCAACTGGCGCAATGTTTACGCGGCGCATGGGGTGACGGTCAAGATACCCAGATACATCGTATGAAATTGTAACGCTATGACCGCCTCCAAGAACCAAATTCGCGGGGAATGGTGTTAATTGTGCAGTTAGTGCATCATGTCGGTGACTAAATAATGGGTCTCGATAAACAAATGTGTGAACCATCGCACCTGCCGGGAACGGATTTTCATTGTTACTGAAATAGCCGATTGTAATATCCCGTTGACCATCTTCGCTTCTGGTTACAGCCACTGTGCCAAGAGACACATTAGGTAATGCAAAATTAATATATCCATGTGGCTGATTGTGAGAAATTCCGCCACCAAAGCTAGGGATAAAACGGTAATCTAAGCGACTTTGTCCTTCTTCCACCCTAACCTGTACTACCCATGAATAAATCTCGTTCGGTAAAATCGGCGAACTGGGTGAGAAAGATGTGTTCGTCACATGGCATTGAGTACGACCATTAAGATTCATGGTAAGATTCATTGGTGATGTCCCGAGATTTTGCACTGCCAATTCCACGGTGAGCCATGAGCCTGGCACCACATCCAAATTAGGCAAGAATACAAGGTAATTAACCAAGTTCTCAAAACGTCCAACTGTAAGGGCATCACTGCCTGGATTATCCAAGTCTGACTGTACGGCATCGAGTTGGCTTATCAATGTGTTAATGTGCGATTCATCGGCTGCATTCTCCAACTCATAAACCAAACGGTTATATTCGAGGCGGTTCGTCTCATGTGATGCAAATTCTTGTGCATTAATGCGGTTGTACAACACCCTCACGGCCAAAGTGCCGTCTGTATCATCAAAGAGGTGTGCATTCAGCGTTGTAAGAACGGCGTCGTCACCTGCACCCACCCTTGTGTCAATCGTAATCGGTGCTGAGAATACAAGGTCAAGATATTCACCATCTAATATTGGGGCAAGTTGTGCCGCATGAATTACGCTCATTTGATTCACCATACAAAACGCAACCCAAACAAGAACAATCTCATCAACCCGCTCTATAGAGGTTGGGTGATTCCTTACAATCAGCTGATAGTCAAATGTCGGCAATGTGCCGTGCATTTCAGCCGCTGCTGCCAAGCTGTTTACCAGACCAGGCACCGGATTACCACCTGGGTCAAGCACTCGAACGACGACATCTCCTACGAAGCCGAAAACATCTGTGAAATAGGCAAATACAAACCCGTCGCTAAAGTTTTCGACACTGACATGTCCTATCATATTTGAGCCGGATGTGTTGTAAACACGCCGTGAACTCGTACCATCAGAGTTGATATGAAGTAGATATACATTGCTTGCGTGACTATAGTTCGCATCAATCGGATTGGAAATCTCGGTTACCGATGAAAGGGCGACCACTGCTCCCCATTGATTTATCGCAATGTCTATATCATGGAAATAGCCACTTATTGAAGCTATATCCAAGCTTCGGGATTGATGCCATGCACCATTGTAAAACTTGGCAAAGCGAAGATTTCGCTGTTCAATGGTGAATGTTTCAACTGTTTGGATGATTACTTCGTCTCCATGTTCACCACTATACTGAACAATATGCTCTGTCTCCTCTACACCGAACACCATTTCTTCCCACATCACAATTATTCTCTGGCTGTCTTCACAAACGGCCACACGCGGGTTTATGCTTGCAACTCCAAGAGTGGTGTCCAAAGTCAGCGGACTTCCCCATGTGCCATTCTGCATAACTTGCACGGTTATTTCTGTTTGGCTTGCAAGGTCTACAAAATCATCTGATGACATGGTAGCGTCCAAATCTATATCAGTTTCACAAATTCCACTGACCCACGCCATTGCAGCAAACCTATTGCTGCCTTGTGCGACAGGGATATCTGTAGGCTGTTGTCGTCCGCTTGTCGGTAAATTCGAGGGCGGAGGTGCAGACCGCACACTTGACCCTGCCGCTTGTGCCGAACCTGGCAAGTTATTACGACTTGGCGGGGGAACCGGTCGGGTCGGTCTCACAGCTTCGGGCAACAATACATTTTCGTACAAATCCCAACACCTATCGTTATTGCATAAAACATTCATTCCAAGTCCACATGCACACCAATTGGCAGGGCCGCTTCTTGGCCATATTGGGAAGTTCATACGCCATATCCAACCATCCCATGTCCTGTAAAGCCTTCGCCCGAAAATTCTAATGCGTGGTCCGACTCGAACTTCGTAATCAACGCCAACAGTACCATGAAGCAACATTCCCGCTACATAATCAAACCGATAAGGAGCCACAGTCCATGTTAATGGATAGGTTGCAAATCCGGCATCGAAGTCAATTCGCGCACGAACACCAACGCTGGCCGCTGCTACCCAGATACAAAGATGCGCCGCTAATCTTACGGACAGGTATGCATTGCCCCTTACTGTAACGGAAAGCCAATCCATATCACGCAGACTCGCCATACTCGTGAAATCAATAAGCACTTTTGCCTCAATATCCATGCTGATGCCTGCGTTGAAAGTAAAACGCAAACCAAAAACATTTGGTGGAACAGGCAAGCCTGGAATCGGAATTATTATAGGAAGTAAAGACATTGACGCAGATACACCGGCCGCACCTGTAAGCTCTAACATGAGTTCGTGAACTTCACGCACAAATTGATTCTCATGTATACACCAACCAATTTCACCCCTAAACGATGCTCTGGCACTAACACTTGCGTGTGCGCCTATGTTGCCTCGCACTTGCGGCGGTTCGTTGATATGGGTCGATGTTCTTCGCATATTAGCTTCATGTTGGTCTATTCTGCGGTGCCATTCTGCCCATTTCTGTCTGCAACCGCCATTCCAACCACATTCGAGGTCGGAAAGGCTTACTCCCGGACGATTATTTCTAAACCATTCCATACCTCCGTCCCACGAACCGCTCCTAATATTCCCGCTTGCTACATTAGCCAATGCTCCGCAATTTCTTGAATTATGCAAGCGAACGGCACCCGGCCCGGTAGACCAATACACTCTATTTGGTGAGCCGGGGAAATCTCTCGAAGCAGAAGTTGCCCAAGATTTTTCCCAATAACCTATTACATCGTATACGAGAGGGTTAGTGGGAACAGGGCTGTAGCTTACATTAAACCCTATAAAATCCACACTACCCGCAGGCATAAGTCTCCCCAACATACGGGTCACAAGTGCATTACTTGAACTCACTGGTACAGGTGTTGCCACTGCACCACTTTGGGAGGACGCGCCTGTATTTGTTGGGCCTCCCTGCCCGCGGATTGGAGCATCCGGTCCGGTTGGGTCGCCGCCGCCACCCATTGCTCCGCCTATATCATCCGTGGTTGTTACGGCTCCGCTTAAATCAATCGTAAAGTCAACATCTTCCCACAAGAGATCCATACCAATACGGTTAAACACACCCATTTGCATTTCAAGTCTTTGCAAATTGCCGGTACTAAAGTTGCCATATATAGCATAACGTCGACCTTGCGCTTGAGGAATTCCGATTGTTAGCGAAGGGGGGTCAACGGGCGGGGTTTGTGGAAATTCCCATTCGGGCGACATTGTCAATTCCAACCCAAAATATGTGTACGGACTTTCTGACAAAAAGGGCCAATTAAACTGTCTTAGATTCGTGTAGTCCTCAACGACTGTTTCATTTTGTTCAATCCAGACATGGCGCATATTCGTCAAATTATTGCTGCGGAGGGTAGCTAGAACTGTTGTAAGCGTTGCATTTGGCCAAGTCGTTGTTGACGCGACGTAAGTTGTATTGGCGGTTACATCTTCCCAACGTTCGATAAATGAGGTGTTGTCATTTTCTGCATATTGGCGACTATCGAACAAGTACCGAACATCAACAAACCCACTTCTGTCCCATTCTTGTAGTGTGACCACGGTATTGTTGAAATTAAAGTGGCTTCTACCGCTTACAATCCCACGAGAAAATATGAGTTCCGGTGCATACGGTGTACCGTCGAATCGAAGCTCATATACGAATTCCAAGAGATGTTCTCGTGTCGAGTCTTGATTAATTGCATCGGCAACATCATCTATGATGTCTGCAAATGCCGATGAATTCATCGTAATTTCAAGAACACCGTTGCTGAAAGTTACATCATCAAAGACAAGAGTCCTTGGATTCTGTCTGTTGATTAATGCGCCGCCGATTACTTGAACATTGCCGGTAAACGGTTGCCCATTAGGGGTGTTGATAATGAAGCGTTGCTGTGTCGCACGGCGAAGCGGAATAAGATTGAATGTGTATGGTGTTTCGCTGTTATGCGTTGCAGAATTAAGCCAACCCGTGTGTGCAGCACCAAAATACGGTATCCCGCCAGTACCCGTCACTGAAACTGTTCCTACTATATCAATATAACCATGTATTCCATGGATGTTATATATTGCGTGTAAGCGCCCGCTTATTGGTCTGGCGTGTACTATGCCATTAATATCAGTAAAAATGGCATACCCATCGCGAAGTGTAGGCTCGGTTTGAATAAGATGTAGGCTTCCAGGCAGAGTTTGGACTGTAATCGGAATAATCTGTGTTCCACCGTCCAAATCAGCTTCAACTAAGCGCATATTTCTTACTTCTAATTGAACAGTACCATTGCGCATACCCACAATACGCACACGAGCGGTGTGACTTACTTGTTGATTCGGCAGAAGGGGTATCCAGCCTTCACTTGTCCAGTGCTGGACTTGTGCAATCGGACTGTCCGTATACGGCGAGATTATTCTCCATGTGAGCGTATCATCTGCGCGCCAGTGAAATCCATTTGATAAACGATTGCGCAAGTCATGAATCATCGTCAATCGACCACTTTGCCACGCATTTACGATTTCTTCACTGTTTCTATCTGCCACATAGCCCAAATATCCAATGTCCAAAGGTGAATTGATCAACCAACTGCCCGTATCTACTACGCGTACAGTTTGGGACGTTGACGACCTATCTCCTCGGCTATTTACAACTTCAACTTGAACACTGTACTGAGTCTCAGCCGTTCCGGGGTCAACAGTGCCGCTGAATGTTACTGTATTCCCCTGTACGTTGATACTGCTTGCAGGAAGAGGATGCCAAGTAACTTCTTCATTCCATACTGTAAAGAACAATATGCGTCGGCTTACTCGTGTGACAACCCGCCTCGTAACTGATACGTTAACGGTTAGCGGTGGATTTGCGTTTATAGGCGTAGTTGTCCATGTAACCGACACAGGGTCTGTTGCGTCAAACGCTGTCTGTGTTGACGTTATCCGTACCGTCGGTGCAGGATCAATAACAGTTATTGTAATGGGGGTGCTTCGCACATACCAATTGGGATTACCCGGCTGTAGAAGTTCAACATATGCGTAAATTCGTGCGGTTTGCCCTGTTTGGCCTGTTACACGAATCCGCCCGGTTGGATACACATGAACGACACTAGTGTCAGAGCTATGCCAACGGCGAGTTCCATTTCGTTCTGCATGTAGCCGTGCCGGTCCACTGTATTCAAGGGTTAAATGTCTTATCTCACCCTCACGCAAGTAGGTATCGATGTTGCGAATCTGTATGCCAAAAACGTGAGCGTCGCCCAAAATCGTAATATTAATAATGTTGCTTTGCGCATATCCATTTTCACCATGGCTTACACGGGCATATATTGTTGCGTTGCCAGGGCTTAATGCCTCAATTTCGCCTTCATTGTTTACGCGAACCATGGTGTCATACCGCCATGTAATAACACGCAAGTCGGGATGTGTATCCGAGAAATCGCAGACGGGAGATATTTCATATATATACACCCTATCTGGTTCGCCAACATTTAAATACCCGTTGCCATAACGATTCACTGTAACTGCAGTAATTGGCGTGTAAACAAGCAAGGTTAAACGGGTTTCGTCAATGTGTCCTTGAATGTCACAATATGCACGAACTATAATCTCCGCACTTCCTGCATTGTCAAGGATAGTAAGTGTTCCAGTATGTCCACGTTCACCCATAGAAGTTATAGTAGCAACTTCATCAGTGGGAATCGTGCCGACAGGATGAACAATCGTCCACTCCAAACGTGGAGTTGGAAGCGGTGCTACGTAAGAAATAATCCCTTGCAATGATATTGCACCAGTTTCGCGTGGTAATACGAGAACATTGCCAGGAATACGCAAGCCATCCCGAACGATATGCAAGTTCTCTGCACCATCAACAACCCTTATATTCGCTTCTGCAAATGGCCAGTTGCGCCCATTGTCCACATCATTCAAATTGCCATAATGAGCGGTTGCCCGAATTGTTACTTCCCCAACCCCAACCAAAGTAACAAGTCCCGTGTATCTGTTGACGGTGGCAACGGCAGGATTAGATGTAGTCCACTCTATACGCCTGACTCCGTTAGCCGGAACATCTGAAAATACACAAGGATTGCTGAAGTTCGCTGTCAATTGCTGTGTTGATGATGATACGCCCCTTACCATATCTTGAGTGTAGGGATCCATTACCACACTGCTGACGGGGGAGTAAACAATGACTTCTGCAATGGATGGGGGTAGGCTGAACGGATTATAATCAAGAGAAACAGCTATATGAGTTCGACCGACTATATTCCCAGGAACAATGGTACGGCTTAAATTGTCGCTTCCTTCGATGAACGTAAGTGGATAAACAGGTTCATCAAGTACATACCGTCTTTCGTTTTCATGTGTCCATGTCAAATCATGATTTGAGATGTTTGTATTCGCGGGAGGACTAATAATCGCGGATATATTTCTCGACGCACCTCCGCTTGGCAAATATAAACGTGGTGGCTCAAACGTAATGCTATCAACTGCGACGAAATCAACTGTTACTGCCGCATATCCAACCAACTCAACAGGGTTTCCCGTTATAGGGTCGTAATACCTAACATGAACGCGAACGCTAAACTGCCGCCTAAAGACTTCGTTGTTATCAATTTCGAGTATGCCCGAATAACGTCCGATTCTTGTTTCGCTTGATACGTCGCCTACGAGTTCCCAACGAATCTGCAAATTATTGTTGGGAACGACAACGCCACGGTCATCATGGACAGTGACAGAAAAAGCCTCTGTTTCGCCACGAGCGATGGTAAGGGGATGTGGCGTAATTGTTAGGACTTCACCCATGCGAGAATGTACGGTGACGGTTATCGTCCGTGTGGTATCAAGATGGTTCGTACCGCCGCTTCTGATGGCCGTCACTGTTACAGGGCCGCCAACGGCTAATATTGTTAATTCACCGGTTGTTGGGTGTACTTGTACCACGCCGGCAGGCGACACTTCCCATGTGGTGATACCATCGCCAATCCCACCAACTGTTTCAAGTGTTACTGCGGGGTCACCAACAATGAGATTCAGTACGCTCTCTCCGACTATTGCGAAAGCGGGCTGTGGTGCGCGATTGACTGTCAGTGTGCCGGTTTCCACGCTGTGTCCCGCTACACTTACGACAATGCGCTGTCCGTTATGGATTGCATGGACAATCTCTTCCCCGTTGGGGAAACTTGTTAAAATGCCATGTGCCGAAAAATTGCCAAACGCCACATCCCGCACTGTGTAATCGTCGAAAGTCAACCGCACTGTAAGCCCGGTCAAGTTGAGCATTTCGCCGTGGGTATAAACTAGATTGGTCGGCTGGGCTGTGATTACGAGGTCAATGACGTTTGCTGGTAACGTAGAGACTCTAAGGGCGGAACTCGGCGGTGATTCATAATGGGTGGCTGTTTGTGCATACCGAGCGAAGAAATAATAAACTGTATCCGATAGCAACCCGTCAAACTCACGACTTGTCTGCCACACGGATGGCGGCGTAGACGTGGTACTAATACCAAACAAAGTGGCGGTATCATGATGCAGTACGATTCTGGTCGTGGTTAATGCGACTCCGACGATGGGGGCAGATGGAGGTGCTTGGTCGCGGCGTCCTATAGTTACTGTGAGTTCCCGTTCGACAGCAGCGTAATTTGTATCGTTCGGTGTGTACGTAGCGGTGAATGTGCGACTGCCGACGGCACCGACGGATGTGTCAGGGACATTCCATGCCCATCCAGCAGGCAAGGCAACATCAGCCAGCGTTTGACCGAACACAGCCCTCAGATTGTTTGGGATTACGCTTGGCTCACGTATGGCTTGCTCAACAAAAAAGCGAACTTCCATTTCCCGTGACACAACATCTGTGCCGCTAATGCCACTCACCCTCAGTATTGCGGTGTGCCAGCCTGCGTTCAGTCCTGTCCTTGTTGTAACTGTGAATGTGTCAACGGAAGATGCGCTTCCATGTACCGACAATCCCGGAAGCGTAAAAGGTGCAATCGTGAATGCGCTCGGATTATCGTTTTCAATGGTCAGTTCCCCAACAGGCAAGTTGCCCCTGTTTTCAACAGTAACGGTAATCGCACTTGGCGATGTCGTTTGTCCAAATGTCACTGCGGGGAAAGTGTGATGTGAAGGGTTAAATGAAAGACCGAATACTTGCTCTACCCACTGTGCAACAAATGTGGTATCTCGTGTTGCGATAATAGGAAAACTTACACTGGTGCCACTTGTTATGCATAACCACCCAATGAAGTTGTATCCTGCACGGACGGGGTCGAACTGTGGGCCGTAAAACCTTGTGCCGTGATAAGCAGTCGTAGGCGGCTGCACTCCAGGCAAATCACCATTTTGCAAATCCCACATAACCGTGTAGCGATGCGCCGCCACGTTGATTCTGACCTCAACTTCAAGACGTATATTATTTGTATTATCCACGTTGGCGGGCAACACTACCGTACCAATAGCCGAAAAATATTGTGCATATAGGTTTCCTTGGTTAAATGCGGCTGTGTTCCAACTTATTATGTTGGCGGTTGCTGGTCCGCCCAAAGGCGTGGTGATAATATTTACTGTATCGGGCAACCCCCATAGCCCTGCTATAGCATCACTGCGTTGTATAGTTGTTTCGCTGGGCGCAGTTATACTTGCCAAAACCCAATGGGTCGTGGCAGAAGCGTATGGACTTGCCAAAGATGCGCTGTGGGTGGCTGTTTGTGCATACCGGGCGAAGAAGAAGTATGTTGTGCCAGGTTGCAAATCAGAAAATATAGGACTAGCTTGCCATGTACTAGGTGCGGTGTTTGTCGTGCTGATGGCAAACTCCGTGGCAGTACCATGAGACAATGTAACACTGGTTGAGGTTAGTGTACCGCTTACAATAGTCGGTGCTGCCAGAGGCGCATCTGCGGGGGCATGTAATATAGTAATCGATACTTCTCGCCGTGCCGACGCAAAGTTGGCATCTTCGGGTGTGTATGTTGCCCAAAATGCACGACTGCCGACAGCGCCCACGGACGTTTCAGGTATATCCCATGTCCAATTAGGCCAATTAGGTAAAAAGGCAACATCCATAAGCACTTGACCATGCACTGCAATTAGACCAGTTGGAATTTCAGGGTCACTTTCAGCTTGATTAACCAAGAAGCTGACTATTATTTCCTGCGACACATGTTCTGTATCGCTAACTGTTATTGTCGCAGTGTGCAAGCCTGCGTTAAGCCCTGTGTTGGGCGTAATTCTAAATACATAGTTGCCACCAACCGCAATATACGAAATGGTTGATGGGCTAACCGTGAAAGCGGCTTGATTATCGCTAGTAATTGTCAGCAATCCTGTAGGCTGATTGCCCAAGTTTTCAATGGTTACAGGAAATGCGCCTTGCGCCCCATACCCGAATGTCGCTTCAGTGAAAGTGTATTGGACATGATTAAGCAAGAATCCAAAAGTTTCTGTTTCAACTCTTTCATAGTCGCAACCTGCGCGTTGACACAAGACAATGCGCTGTCTTTCACCAGGAAGGTTATTGCTTGGTGGGGTTGTTATTACCCAACCAAGATAGACATAATCGTGAGGGAGGGGAGGTGGATAATATTCGTATTCGTGGTTCTCGGTTTCAGAGCAAAGCGGCCGAATGCACGTTTCTGTACGCCTTCTTACGCCAGGTGTCGTGCAGGTCGGAGGGGCAATTTCATACCAGTCGCTCCACATGGTAAATTCGCAATATGGATAACAACCAAGCGGATTTACGGGGCCGTCTGGAGGAAGCGGCAATGAACCGTCATCAGGAAGAGCGCCAATAGCAAAATGCACCCTTAATAATTTTTCATATTCCCTTATGCTACTGTGCATAGTTCCTAAAGTGGATGTAAACGATACGCGCAGTTCATCATCAGGGACACCTATCCCATCAATAGCTGTAGAAAGAAGCTGGCCGGTGGGACCGCCAGAGTTAGTACGCCATCTTATGAATGACCCATGTGCATTTGTGTTAACAGTAGCTTGCCCTCCAACACTACCTTGCGTCGGCGGCGCACCAAGAATATATACCCCTCTATCTACAAATCTAAATCCAAATGTCAATACCCCAGGGATGTTGCCAGGAATACGAGGCAAAAGGGAAAAACCATTTTCATCATAAGCCCCGAGTGCAACATCGAAAGGTACATACAACTCCCACAGCAACTCATATCTTGGTGCTACAGGCAAGTGTGTAAGAGTTACAGGGCAAAAGTCATACGGATGAGGATTCCAGTGTACAGCTTGATGGATTCCATCCTGTGCGATGACTGGCGTAACCGTTGTGTGTCCGACTCGAATAGTTTGATAACTGTCCCCTGAATACGAAGCGTCAACCAAAGCCCTTAAATCAGGTAGACCAGCATCATTCGCCATCGCTATAGTCAATATATTAAGAGTTGCCGATGCTGCTTCAATACTAGCAACAAGCGACTCAAGTGTTTCAAAATGCTCATTTTGCGGCAACAGAGGTAATACTTCACCATAAAAATCATAAAACTCTTCGAAATCATAGAAGTCCACTTGGTCATGCCACAGCGCATCATCATAGAAGAATTCATCCATTACGGCCTCAAATAAAAAATCTGCATCTTCCCCTTGTACGCGAAGGAAAGGGCCACCCATAGACAATGCTACGTCCGTTAATGTAACGGTTGTTGTATCGTAAGTATTTTCGCCGCAGGTTGAGATTGCGACTATATAGAGCTTTTCCGATTCTTCATATGGACAGATAAAGAGGTAACCATCCTCTTCTATCATGGTGTTCGCTGACGTGTTTTCACGTACAATCCACATGACATCGCGTTTTACGCCAACCATTTCATCGTCTTGGTTGAGCAAAGCAGCAAAAAACAGCACAGTTTGGCTCGGGGCAGCGTATAAATGCCCAGGGAAAATCACTATGCGTGTACCATTTGGAATTTCACTCGCAGTATTCATGCTTTGAATAGCATCTGCCATTACATCAAGCGGAACGGCTGATATAATCATCACGAATACAAGCATAAGTGCTGTGAGCTTACGGACTTTCTTCACAAGAATCACCTCAGAATTATGATTTTTAACGAAAACAGAAACCACAAAAAAGTTTACAGTGTTCAGTGAGCCTGAAATTTGTCTTGGTTAAGAAGAATGTAGGCTTTCGTAGAGTATGAAATGGAGTTTCGTAGAGTAATTCAATCTAAGAAGAAACACTGATAAAGCCTTGATTTATCAATGTTTCTTCTTAGACCTACCTGCTTTTGACGGCGCAATCAATTCAGAGTGAGCTTATTCATGTTGCTACGCTTCAAATCAAATGACGGATGAACATAGCGATTTAAGGTGATATTCACGTTGGCGTGACCAAGTATTTCACTTAGACTTTTTATTTCAAATCCAACCTCAATGCATCGCGTAGCGAACGTATGGCGTGTGGAATGAAAATTGGCATCTTTTATACCAACGGCTAAAATGTGGGCTTTGAAATGATTTTGATATGTCCGCGG
>Ga0123355_10007516_pt1 | contig 16347 bp, 19 predicted proteins | sample TergutEmb28metaG_3_FD_89872 | JGI IMG/M metagenome (GOLD analysis project Ga0123355, IMG submission 89872) | Embiratermes neotenicus P1 segment gut microbial communities from Petit-Saut dam, French Guiana - Emb289 P1 | ecosystem: Host-associated > Arthropoda: Insects > Digestive system > Gut ...
AGCAACTTCAATAATATTAGCGACGTCCATCATTATCTATTCCTTCCATACGCTCAATAACTATGAATCGATAAAACAATATGATAAAACCACAGGTCACTTTAAGACCAATAAGTACATTCATTATAATCAGATAATAATCTGAAATAATGGGCAAGTAAGCTATATCTCCGGCAAATACTACGACTATAGCAATTAATACGGAAATGAAAAATATACCTTCTTCGAATTTCATTACTTTTTTTATAGGCAAGTCGTAAATATCGTAAATCAGATATCGGCATATAAAGAAAGTCGCAACTGCCAAGCCTCCCTGAAATCCTCCCCCAGCTGTAAGATGGCCGTTGACAATAAGATAAATGCCAAAAAGAATAATGATAGGGCTAATGATGCGAATAGTAAATACAGCCATACCACCCCAACGTTGAATACGGCTAGACCGGCCGGCAGAGACTTCGGTAATATTATAGGCGGACATATGTATTACAGCTACAACAGCTACAACAAGCATCAAAGCTTCAAACAGCGTATCGTAAACACGATATCCCAGATAAATAGCCCCTACTGCGTTTGTACCGCCTACGTCCTCTTGAAAGTATGCAATATATTGATCTCTTAGGTATGTGTTGGTATCTATTGTCGGTAAAAAATATAAAAACAACCCAAAAAGCCCGATTGAAAGTAAGGTAGCAGGTATATTTTTGTACCAGCTTTTTGAAATAGCATTTTTTATCTTTGAAATATGCGTCCAGTCAACCTCTGTGCTGCCACGTTTTCTATAGCTATAGTATCGCTCAAAACATACGATGAAAAAGATAGTAGTAAATGCGCTTATGGCAGCTTCGGCCATTGCAACATCTGGCCCTCCTAATAAGAGAAAACAAATGGACGTAATAAGTGAAAAAATACCAAAGTAAATAAATACGCGGATTAGGCTAAGTCTTGTAATAAAAATAAGTATTGCACTAATAAACCAAGCTACCAGCAAAGCAGCAATGATTACAACATGCCCTTGCATTATAATTCTTCCTCTTCCTTATTAATATCTATTGCATATGGATCCTTACCATCTTTAAGTTTATGGCCAGCTGCATGTGCTGAACGTGTAAGTACATGGGCAACCAAGGGGTTCAAAATCAATAATATTACAATAATCAGCAATAATTTACCCGAAAAAAAAGATATCCCATGACGAATGCCAATACCAATAATAATTGTTAGCATTCCCACGGTATCAATTTTACTTGCAATAAGAATGCTGGGATAAAAATCCTTAAACTTATATATACCAACGATGCCAAAAGCCATAAAAAGTAATCCTACTCCAATGACAATATTGCTTAAAATAATCATATTATTTCCTCTTCTTTATTCGGAAGTGATGGAGTCGTTTAATATGACGTTTACTCCTAGGTTTTTCTTTTTCACCTTTACCTGCAATAACTCTGTCGGACATAAAATTAGCTAAAAAAATAGTGCCGATAAAGCCACAAATGGCGTATATTATAGCAAAATCTAAAAAGTATGCGGTATTATGCATAGATGCAAATACTATAATCATTAATATTATTTTAGTTGTAATCAAGTTCATCCCCAGCAACCGATTCCAAATAGAGGGCCCCTCTATAATTTTAACCACGTACAAACACAGATACACTACTAAAATTATTTGAATCCACAGCATGGTTAGTTCCTTTCAAATTAAAAGCTTATTATTTTTGTGCTCTGATAAGCCATTTTTCTAAACGCCCTTTTACTAATTCATCACGCGCTTTTATGGAAAGTGCTTCATCTTCTTTGCCTTTTAGCCACAATAAAGTAAACTTGTTGCCTTCTAAGCTAATGAGTACAGAGCCAGGTGTTAGCGTCACTGAATCTACTAAAAGAATCCGAAGAGATTCATTTTCTATATTCGTCTTAACATGAATAATTTCTGCACTGGCTCCGGTAAAAATAAGTTTAATAACATGAAAGCCGGCTATATACACTTGCCCAATCAAAAACAGAGGATACATAGCCAGCTTACTAAATCGTACATTTGTAACCTTACCCATTGGTAAGGCTTTTTTGCATAAAAACAGCGTAACGGCACTAAAAAACAAACCTGACAATATGGTAACAGCAGTAAAATCTTCCCGTAATAAAATCCATACGCAAGTAAGCGCTAAAACAAGTAAAACATTGCCGACTTTCACAACGCCGCCTCCAAATCATATGGGCGACTCTTAAGGAGCCGCCCGAATTTCCCGTATTTTAACAAAAACTTATATTTCTGTCAATTAGATGATTACAGACTTAGCTGTATAGCATTCGTTTGTTTCATGTTAAAACGCAACCGCCCACTTTTTCCATCAACATAAGGCTGGAAGTCTTTAATGTATGAATATTCCAACAGACGAGCCAATGTATTGCGCATCACGTAAAGCAAAATATCTTCGTTCCCGTTTTTAATTAAATAACTACGATTCAATTGGTCAATGATGATTTCTTTTTGCCGAACAATTTCTGGCTCGGCTATATTAAATGGCAAATTAGAAAGTATTAACCAATAATATTTTTGAACACCACTATGGCGGCGTCTATCAGTAAAATGTTCATTGTAAACTGAAATTTGCTTTCCTATCCAATCTTTATCATGGATTGCTGCAAAAGATAAAAAGCGTAGCACTGTAAGCCCTGCCTCAAAGCACTCTGCGTAATGGCAGCCTTCGTATCCAAAACATGTTTTTTTAAGACGGTTTAATGTTCTTTCAATCATATGGTAAACTTCATCATCTGACTGAAATAGATGCAAAAGCCGGATGATTTCAAATTCATAAGCATTATCTGCAATAATATAGGCTTTAGGAGACATTGGGATTACAGTTTGCAGTCTTTTTCCATTGTTGTATGGGGGAATATAAAAATCAGGATACCAGTGAGGATTATTAAATGTCTTTTTTCTTCCTCCGGTTAACCTGCCTGCACGTAACTGATGTGCGATATTCGATTTTTCTGAATCGCTATATTCGCCGCCTTTGATGAGGTAATGGTTGGTTTTAATCATTAGTTCATAGGCTGTCACAATAAAACCCCCGTTCGCTATTAAATTATATGCGTTGATCCTTTTGACATAAGCGTTGATTGTATATCATCAGTTAAAGAGTCTCCCTCAAATCATAAAATCATTAATATCATATAATAAACGACGGGCACAAAAATTGCAGGAAGCATGTTCCCTAATCTTAATTTCGTTATCTTGAGCAGATTAAAACCTATACCCACAATTAACACCGAACCTACAAGGGACATTTGAGTAATCAGTGTATCGCTCATATAAGGGGCAATAAATGTGGCAAGCAGTGTTACTAAGCCTTGATATATCAACACTGCAAAAGCTGAAAATAAAACACCTACACCTAAAACAGAAGCCAAAACCATTGAGATAACAAAGTCTAAAGCAGATTTGGCAAATAAAATATCTGGGTTTTGATTAATTCCATCTTCCATAGCACCTATTATTGCCATGGCTCCTACACAAAAAATTAGCGACGCAGTTATAAAACCTTGAGTAAATGAGGAGGAAGCATCTTTTTGAACAAATCGCTTTTCGCATAGCTTGGCGAATGTTTCAAGTTTTGATTCGATATTTATTAATTCGCCTGCTAAAGCACCTACAGCAAGTGATACGATCATCAAAAGTGTAAATTGTGTGTGTATACTTCCTTCTACTATCGTAAAAGCAGCAGTTAACACCCCGGTTAACCCTACGATCACGACAGCAAGGCCAATTCCATGGGATATGGTATCGGTTATACGTGAAGATAGAAATCGTTTTAAAACAAGTCCTGCCGCACCACCTACAAGTATCATTATCATATTGACAAGCGTTCCTAAACCTGGCATATCAATGAGCAAATCCCTTCTTTACGCTAACTCCATTTTAATCCATCTTTTAATTAGTGCAAGTTCTTCCGACGTATTCAAATTAAAAACATATCCCCCGAAGGCGCATCTTTCTAAATTCTCACCATTGTATGTAAATTTAAAAGGCCCCCCATGTCTGCATTTTTTAAAATTAGGATTATTCTCTACAGATTCTGTGCAACCGCCGCTTTTAACAATGCTTAGCATACTCTCAGAAAGCTCAGGCAGTATATTTGTTTCATTATTGAAATGGTTACCCCTAATTTCTATCAAACAACCATTTACTCCCATAGCGATTCTGCACACGGTTTTCTTGCTTTTTTGCGAGACATAACTAAAAGACCCGTCACCGTTAGTGTTGCTTAGAAAAAAACAAGAGATTTTGCATCCATTATCCATTAACAATTTTTCTATGGATATAACCCAATCCCTAATTTCCGGCGTTTGTGAATTAGCGAATTCGCGGGCGTTTGCAGTATGTGCTTTAGGTGTTATGTTAGCGAGAGGATAAAAATCACCACGCATAAATGTAGTCATAAATTTTTGATGGCCAGACTTTACGTTGCTTTTTGTCTCAGCTAAAAGTTTCAATCCTAAAATTACAAAATCATCATTTTCGTATGTGACATAGAAGGTTCCAACATATGAAAAATCAATGCTTTCAGATAGACTAATATCTTCAAAATGAAATCCTATGTCAGATAAAAAGTTAAATATCTCCATCTTTCGTTTGTTGCTAATTTTATTTATTGCAGGTGGTTTTGTAGCACTTAAAGGGGTAAGTAAGTCATCACTAGTAACGACTAACTCTCTTCTTGGCTCTGTATTAAGCCTACCGTATGTACCCAACGATGATAATACCACAGCAATGTCATTGATTATTGGAAAGCATTTTTGTATAGAATCCTCGCCTGATTCTGGATCGTATTGTTTAACTTTTGTTGCATTGTCGTTAGTAGCTATTATGTCATAAAGTTTATATAAAAATGTATGGAATGCTTTGATCCCCTTTATTAATTCATCGTCTGGCAAATCATGCTTGAAAGGCTCGGCTATAACAAAGTCATCAGGTATGTTTGATATGATAAGTCCTTTTAAATAATTGCAGACATATGCTAAATCTTTTTCCATGCTTTAATTGCCCCTTTTAGTTTCTATTTAATGTAACGCCCAAGGTTTAGTCCCAGCTCTTTATGATTAAGCAAAGGCTGCAATAACACATCGTTTTACTGACTGTTTATTAAATTTACGAATGAAAAAACACTTGCTCTAACGCAAGCGGCCTATCTGTATTTGGCTCAGTTATCATCTCCATTAAATCTTGCATATGGATTTTCCAACGGGCGACTACGGGATTATTCGCTTGGCTATCAGCGGCGAATTGAGCACCATATTCTGCTTCATAGTAGCCAAAAAGCTCATCTCCGATGCACCATATTGTATAGTTATGTATTCCTGCTTCGTTCAGTGCGGCGGTCATCTTTGGCCATATTTCGTCGTGACGTTTTATGTACTCTGCTTTCATGCCCGGTTTAATTTTTGCTTTCCATGTTACTCGTTCCATAATTTGCCAATCCCTTCTGTTGATCCTTTGGTAAAAAGCGTTCAAAGCTAGGTAAATCAAGGCTTATAATGCAATTCCATATCAACCCATTTTTCAATTATTTTGCGATACTCTACGCTATCCAAAGGTATCTTAAATATGGTAAGCCGACATCTAAATCCACTTTATTATTTCTGGATGTTGTGCGCTTATAAATTCTCTTAAAAGTATAACATGTTTCTTTGGTTTTGCATTGGCAAGAGGGTAAAAATCACATCGTAAAAATGCACAATAAAATAAGTTTTCTGCTTTAATGTAAGCTTTATTATTCATCGTTGCCTCGGCAATTAGTTTAAGCCCGAGGACTAAGAATTCATTTATATCAGATGTAATAGAGAATACACCTGTCTTTGAGCCCTCAAAACACAAGCCTAAATCAGATAAGAGAGAAAACATTTCTTGTCTTCTCTCATCGTTCATCATCTAAGAATGGAAAATTATAAAAAAGTGCACTGCGGTGTTCGTCCGCATATTTTTTAGGCTTGTCATATAAATTGCCTTCTGAAATTAATATATCACAAAAATGATGCAGAAATGTCCTAAATGCGATGACTTCTTCACAAATATTTTCGTCGATGACTGATTTATTTGGTTCTGGCAAGATAATGTTTTTTAGGTGATTTGCCATGTCTTCCAGTGTTTTTCGCATTGTCTTCACTTCTTTCTATCTGATGATTGTTTTATACACTTTTGATTTTTGTCATTATAACACAAAACTCTCCAATTTTTATGGAAAATTGAAGAGTTTAGAAAGAATGGTAATTTAGTTAAAAGCGATTAAGCAGTCAATTCATTTGTAATTAGGCCTTGGTAAAAAGATATATCTTCTTCATCCAAATCACCAAATACAAACGATCCACAATGGCATTTATTATACGGTTTATCATCCATAACAAATGCAAACCCACCAGAACATTTAGGATTGCATTGCCCACAATCCCATCCGCCATCCCGGACTACATCCTAGATTTTATCAGGCATGTTCATAACTAATGGAATGTACTTATTGATGTTTTGCAGATTAAGTTTTACATATAGCTTGTCCTGCTTGACTTGTAAGCTCATTAGCACTTTTTTATTTTTTTTGCTGGTGTAGGTGCATGTCCAGTCGTTGCGCATTAATTGAGATTTACGTACACTATGTTTTGTGTCATCTTCCATGAAGTTATACAAGGCGATGGCGTAGTCTCGTTGAGCTGAATCTAAAGTATTATAAACCGAGTTTATGGTTAATTTGGGTTCCTTGACTATCTCGTTTGATTAAAAGGGTTGAATTCATCATATAAAAATAGTCATTTTTTGGGCTACGCAAATCTCCCCTGGTCAATTCCCCTATGCTCCTCCAATACAGCCCAAAGTCTCTCCCGCCCCGTCTTATCCAAGCTAGAAAACGGCAAAACCTCTTCCTCAGCCTCAAGCGCACGGCGAATCATAGCCGTGTGCTTTTGTATTTGGCTACGCTTTATCTTATCACTTTTAGTTGCTACCAAGATAACTGGCAACTCATAATGCTTACACCATTCATACAGCATCTTGTCGTTATTATTAGGCTCGTGACGTATATCTAGCAGCAGCACAAGCCCGAGAAGTTGATCACGCTCTTTCAAATAACCCTCAATCATGCTTCCCCATTTTTCAGATTCTTGCCTAGATACTTTTGCATAGCCGTAGCCGGGTAAATCCACAAAATACCAATCTTGCTCTACCTCAAAAAAGTTGATAGTACGGGTTTTACCCGGGCTTCCGCTTGTACGTACCAAAGATTTGCGGCCTAGCATCGTATTGATCATAGAAGATTTGCCAACATTAGAGCGCCCTACAAATGCCACCTCTATCCGCTCGTTATCCGGAAACTGATCTGGCCGCACAGCGGTTACGCCTAACTCGGCGTGTACAATATTCATTTATGTGTGGCGATATTGACTGTAACGCGCACCGCCGCCTCCATTGATTGAATTGAAATGTACTCAAAAGGCCCATGCGCATTGTGTCCGCCTGTAAAATAGTTGGGGCAAAGTAATCCCATAAACGATAGGCGAGATCCATCTGTACCGCCGCGTATTGGTTTAATGATAGGGGTAATACCTTCTGCTTCGATGGCCGCTTTTGCTCTGTCCATGATGTATGGGTGGTCTTTTAGCATTTCGTGCATATTGCGGTATTGCTGTGTGATTTCAACTTCTACTACACCTTCGCCATATTTGGCATTGATATCTTTAGCTACTTGCTCTACAAATTTTTCTTTCTCTTTCAACTTGTCAGCATCATGATCTCTCAAAATATATGAAACATGAGCCTGACCAACACTACCCATCATGCCGGTTAAATGATAAAAACCCTCGTAACCTTCTGTGGTAGCAGGGGTTTCGTTTAATGGAAACGCTGCGATAATATCCCCTGCAATCAGGCCGGCATTAATCATAATCCCCTTAGATGCCCCGGGATGGACACTTTTGCCGGTAATCGTAAACTTAGCAGCTGATGCGTTAAAGGTTTCGGATTCTACTTCGCCCAGCTCTCCGCCATCAACAGTATAAGCAAAATCAGCACCAAAAGCCTTTACATCAAAATAATCTACACCACGACCAATTTCTTCATCAGGAGTAAAGGCTATACGGATGCGCCCATGAGGGATTTCGGGATTATCTAACAAAAATTCCATTGCGGTTAAGATTTCAGCAATGCCCGCTTTGTCGTCTGCGCCAAGGAGGGTAGTGCCATCGGTTACGATTAAATCTTGTCCCAGATATTTATTTAAGCTGGAGAATTCTGAAGGTGACAAGGTTAGCTTATCATTCAGTTTAATGTCTGTGCCATCATAATTTTTAACAATCCGCGGATTAATTGGGCCGCCGCTGGCATCAGAGGATGTGTCCATATGGGCGATAAAGCCTATTGTAGGGGCATCTTCATCTATGTTGGCAGGGAGGGTGGCTGTTACATAGCCGTATTTATCCACCAATACCTCTGATAGGCCTATGGCACGGCATTTTTCGGCAAGTATTTGGGCAAATTCTAACTGGCTGTTGGTGGATGGGTAGGTTTTGGAATTGCTGTCTGAATTGGTGTTGTAGGATATTAACTCTAAGAAACGTTCGCTTACTGTTTTCATTGGGTTTTGTCCTTTCACAGAATAATTTTTCCTAATCATGGAAACATAACCAAAGAGGTGATTATATGTTAACACTACTACTAACTTTACAACTACTAGGCCTAGGCACCATAGGCGACACTAACTATCAAATGGAAGCACAAATTATATATGGGCAAGAAACTCGTCTAAGCATCCAATACGAAGACGAAGCTCTAAACCTAATCCTAACAAATGGTAAGATATATGACAACTACATGAGGGAGCAAAAACTAAGTCAGCTTTTTGCCAAAATGGTCTGCGACGGATTATTAGATCCATTTTTTATACTAGAAATCATCAGCGGCGAGCGCAAAGAGCTATACCAACCGTACATGAGCAAATACGGCGACATAGTTCGTTTTAGCATTTCGCCAGAAGACTGCCTTGCTATCTACGAAAGCTGGACAATAGATTTCCCAATAATCGACGGCATATTGCGTCAAACATTGATCGCCCTAGATGCCACAATAGAGTACGATTTTCATATCGACTCTGATGGAAACATCAATAAAATCGAGATAAACTCTCAGCACTATGCTCCAGAACTACGCAAATGCCGAGGCACTATTCTAACACAATACCTAAAGCAACTTCCATCATCCTAGTAAATGCGGTACGGCGTGTATCGGCATCCATGGCTTCTCCGCCAAAAATTGTATCTGAAATTGAGCAAATGCATAGTGCAGATTTACCAGCTCTGGCCGCTGTCATATAAAGGGCGGCGGCTTCCATTTCTACGGCAAGCACGCCCATTTTTAACCATGCTTCAAAGTTTTGAAATTCCTCTACATAAAAAATATCTGTCGACAAGATGTTGCCTGCAACTAGAGGTATACTAAGTTTATCTGCCGATTTTTGAGCCTTTTGCAGCAAGCCATAATCTGCTATAGGAGCAAAAGTGCCTGGCAAATTGTAATTTGAAGCAAAATTTGTATCGGTGCAAGCACCAACGCCTACTACTACATCGCCCATTTTTAAATCTTTGCGGATGCCGCCGGCAGTACCTACACGCACAATGTTTTCTACACCATAGGAGTCAAATAATTCGTAGGAGTAAATTCCCATGGAGGGCATACCCATACCGCTGCCCATGACAGAAATAGGCTGGCCTTTATACGTGCCGGTGTAGGCTAACATTCCGCGTATGTCGTTTACTTGGCGCGGATTTTCAAAATAGTTATCTGCAATAAACTTGGCTCTTAGAGGGTCGCCGGGCATTAACACGGTTTTTGCAAAATCTCCCTCTTTTGCAGTGATGTGTGGGGTTGGAATTGGCATTATTCATTTTCTCCTCTCAAAAATCAACAAATCAACAATTTTACATTTTTCATTTGATATTTTCATGGTATAATAGCTACGGAATATTGTCAATGAAGGGATGTAGTGAAATATGACAGTAGGAATTACAGGGACTGCTAAAACCACAGTAACAGAAAAAAATACCGCAAAAACAGTAAAAAGTGGAAGCCTTAGCGTCTTTAGCACTCCGATGATGATAGCCTTAATGGAAGAAGCAGCCTGCAACAGTCTAAAACTGGAAGAAGGTCAAACGTCCGTAGGCACTTATATAGCAGTAGAGCATAAAGTTGCAAAAGGCCTGGGCGATGAAATTACCGCAACCGCTCAAGTAACAGAAGTGGAAGGCCGTAAAATTACACTCACTGTCACTGCTAGCAGTGACGATGTAGAAATAGGCGAAGGCACGCATATACGTTATGTAGTAGATGCTGATCGCTTTATGTCGAAAGTAAAATGAGTCTCTTATCTTGTACAAACCTGTCAAAGTCCTTTGGCACAGACGAAATTCTTCTTGACATTTCCTTCATCTTAGAAGAAAAAGAAAAAGCGGCGCTGGTTGGGGTAAATGGCGCTGGCAAAACTTCTATTTTTCGTCTTCTGACAGGTGAATGGACTCTTGATAATGGGAAAATTATAATGGCCTCGGGATGCCAACTGGGATATCTGCCGCAGATAGCAGAAATCCATAGCAACCTTACCTTGTATGAGGAACTAGATACAGTTTTTGAACCCCTCCGCAAACTAGAGGAAAAAATCCGTCAATTAGAACAAAACATGGCTAGGTTACAAGGTACGGCACTTGAAAATACAATGTCAAACTACAGCCGCCTAATGCTAGAGTTTGAAAAAAAGCGAGGTTATGAGGCCACAAGCCGTCTAAAAGGCGTGTTAAAAGGCCTAGGATTTAATGAAAATCAGTGGAAGCAGCCCATACAAACCCTCTCAGGAGGGCAGCAAACTAGAGCAGCTTTAGGTAAACTACTATTAACTGCACCAGATATTTTACTATTAGACGAACCAACCAACCATCTTGATATAGAAAGTATCACATGGTTAGAAGAGTATTTGCGAGATTATGGCGGTGGAATTCTTCTAATTTCTCATGATCGCTATTTTTTAGATAGAGTTTGTACAAAGATTATTGAAATCGAAAACAAAAAATCTTATGTATATAACGGCAACTATAGCTTTTACGTTCATCACAAAGCTGTAAATAGAGAAACTGCCCTGCGGCAATATCTAAATCAACAAAAAGATATCAAACGGCAGGAGCAAATTATAGCTACTTACCGGGCCCGTGGCAGCGAAAAAAACATGAAACGTGCTTTAAGCCGCGAAAAATTACTTGATAAAGTGGAAAGATTAGAAAAACCTGAATCTCTACCAGATCAAATGCGTATGATGCTAAGTCCAAAAATAGAAACAGGCTACGAGGTACTGGATGTAGAAAATATGTCTATGGCCTTTGGCCAAAAATTAATATTTGAAAACGTAAACCTTTCAATCAAAAAAGGCGATAGAATAGCTCTCATTGGCCCCAACGGAATAGGCAAAACGACGCTTTTTAAAATAATCATGGGCGACTATCAAGCCCGAACTGGAGATATCCGAGAAGGGGTGCATCTACGCATAGGTTATTACGATCAGGCGAATCAAAAATTATCAGAAGAAAAAACAATCTTCCAAGAACTAGCCGACACCTACCCGCGCTTAACTCAAACAGAAATTAGAAATGTACTGGCCTCCTTCCTGTTTACAGGGGATGATGTTTTTAAATTAATCAGTCAACTTAGCGGAGGAGAGCGAGGACGAGTATCTCTAGCTAAAATAATGCTTACAGGCGCAAATTTTTTGATCTTGGATGAGCCTACCAATCACTTGGATTTATTCTCAAAAGAGATATTAGAAGGAACGCTATGTGACTTCCCAGGCACAATTTTGTATGTATCCCACGACAGATATTTTATCAATAGCACTGCAACAAAAGTGTTCGAACTGGCAGCATTTGGCCTTACAGAATATTTGGGCAACTACGATTACTACGTAGATAAAAAGGCACAAATGCAGGCTCCAATAAAACTTGCTGAAGCCGTAGCAAAAAGCAAAAATGACTGGCAAAGTAAAAAGGAAATAGAATCCAACATACGCAAACACGAAGCCAAAAAGAAACGTCTAGAAAAAGCTATCCAAGAAGCTGAAGAGAAAATCGCTAACTTTGATGCACTTTTATCCCAAGAGGATGTTGCGAGAGATGCGCAGGCGGCAGCAAATATATTTGAAGAGAAAACCATCATAGAGGAATCATTGCTTCAATTGTACGATGAATATATGGTGTTGGAATAGGAGAGGGAAATATGATAGAAACAACCGAACAGGCGGTACACTGCCTAAGACGTGTACTTTATAACGTAGAAAAGGTTATCGTGGGCAAGCGTTATGCTATAGAACTTGTGCTTACAACCTTAGCTTGCCGTGGACATGCCCTTATAGAGGACGTACCCGGTGTAGGTAAAACCAGTATGGTTTCGGCCTTAGCAAAGTCTGTGGATGGCTCGTTTAAGCGTATACAGTTTACCCCAGATATTATGCCTTCGGACATCACAGGCTTTTCGGCTTTTAATCCTCAAAATTCGGAATTTGAATACAGACCTGGTGCGGTAATGAGTCAATTTATTTTGGCGGACGAAATCAATCGAACCTCTCCAAAAACCCAATCCAGCCTATTAGAGGTTATGGAAGAAAACCAAGTGACAGTGGATGGCAAAAGTCATCCTGTGCCAGAGCCCTTTGTTGTGCTAGCAACACAAAACCCTGTAGAGTACCTTGGTACATACCCACTTCCAGAAGCTCAGCTAGATCGCTTTTTTATGAAAATTTCACTGGGATATCCTAGCGCAGCAGAAGAGGGAAGAATGCTGGAACGCCGCCGTGAAGGCGACCCTATGCAGAGCCTAGACCCAGTTGCAGTAGGGGAAGATATCGTAGCCATACAAAATATGGTAGAGAAAGTACACGTCAGTGGAGAAATTAACGAATTTATCGTAGGCCTCACCCGCTACACAAGAGATCACGAAGACATAGTATTAGGCGCAAGCCCTAGAGCCAGTCTTTGTCTATTTAAAGCCGCCCAAGCTTGGGCATTGTACAATAACAGAGATTTTGTTACGCCCGATGACGTAATCACAATGGCTCCGCACGTTTTAGAGCATCGCATTATCTTAAAACAAGAAGCGAAATTAAGAAAAGTAACGGCTGTCGAAATCATTCAAGAAGCACTGCAAAAGGTGCGTCCACCGCTGTGAGGCGCAACAGACTCCTATACGGAGCGTTAACCGTAGTTGTAGCCTTAGCGTCACTTTTATACGGCGACCCTTTTATGTATATGACGCTGTATGTTTTAGTTGCTATGCCTTTAATATCCCTCGTGCTTGCTGTGATTACTCTTTTCGGCTTGGAAGTTAGCCAAGATACTGCAGGTAAAATTGTAATTAAAGGTGAACCGAATCAGTATTTCCTTACTTTGCATAATAAAGTAAAAGTTGGACTTGGATCGGTGCGTTGCCTATTTTTAACAGAGCAATTTGCTATCGAAACAGACGCATCCGATAGGCTAATAGACATACGGCCATTTAAGGGGCCATATCGCTTGCCTGTAGACTTTACTGTAAACTATCGCGGAATGTTTCAAATGGGCTTAAAGCAATTAGAGATACTAGATTTTTTAGGCTTATTTCGTATACGTCGTAAAATGAGAACGGTTTTTGAAATTGTGGCATATCCTCAAATAAAAGATTTAGAGCATATGGAGTTTGCAATGCACTTACTATCAAAAGCTCCAGCAAATTTAACCATAGCCCAAGAGGATTACGAAGACTATACAGATGTACGCCCCTATGAGCTTTCAGACCCAATTAAAAAAGTACATTGGAAACTAACCGCCAAGCGTGGGGAATGGATAGTCAAAAATTTTCAATCTTCTGTGTTAAACAGCATGGCAATCTTATTAGATGCAGAAAAACGCCCACTATTTTACGAAAATAGCATAAAAATAGAGGATATTATGATAGAGTACACTGTGGCAATCACTCGCTTTTGCCTGAGACAGCAAATGCCTGTAGATTTCTTTTTTGGCAGAAATATCAGAGAATCAGGACGTCATATTGGCGACTTTGATACAATTTATAATGTATCAGCCAATTTAGTTTTTAATCCAGACGAATTTTCTGTTTTGGATGCACTGGATGAATATCTAAACGAAACAAGCCACAATGTAAACGTCGTTATTCTTACATCTGTGCTAAGTATGCCTCTATATGACCGCATACTAAACGCTACACGATTTGGTCACTATATTGCAGTCATGTATTTTGTGCCGGAATCTGGAGCGATTGACCCAATCACAGGGCCGGTTTTTGAACGTATGCAGGCTAGTGGTATAAATTGTGTGAAGATATAATAGTGAATGGTTGCTTGAAAGAAATGATCGTCTTTGATGATATTAACAAAGGCGATTAAAGCCCGTAAATATCAGGATATTGAAAGCGGGTATCAAGCTATTGTCTTGATAGCTTGTTTTTATGAAAGGAGTAAAGTGTAAAATATTTACGAAGTAAATTTTCACACCAACCTTTTGTGACCGACGAAGGAGGCAATGGAATAAATAATGCAAAAATCCAAACGGAGTTTAGAAGACTATATTTTTTACTTGGTACTTGGCAGTATTTACGCCTTTGCAGTAAACGTTTCTATTATAAATACCACGGTATTAAGTGCGTCTTATCCAAGGCTGTTTGCCCTTGGCCTTGGATTAATAATTTTTTGGGCTGTGGTTTTCTTCAATAAAATATCTATGCTAATCAGCCTTGGCATAGCAATTTTAGCAGGAATAATACTATATAGACGCCAAGAAGAAATGGAAGAGTTTTGGTATTTTATAAACGAGCTTATTCTTTTAGTTAGAGGATATATCTTTTTTAGTCCAGAATTTAATTGGCCTCTGATATTTGCAGTTGCCTTTTCTACTGGATTGTTTATCGCAGTTTGCTTGTATGTTAGGTTTCAATTCTATTTGCTAGCTGCTTTTGGAGCAGCGATACACATTGTGTGTTGGGTTATGGAATACCCGCAATCTTTGCTGGGATTTGTGTTGTTTTTATTTTGCTTTAGTGTGTTACTTATACGCAAATTGCAGGGTTCCGGCAGGGATGGGCTAAAAGCGACCATTATTGCAGCACCTTTGTGTGCAATTTTAGTTTGGATAGTAAGCCTTATGCCTGTCCCGGCAGCAAGAGTAGAAAATGAGGCTTTAGACAGATTTTTAAATGATCCTTTTGAAGTTGTGGCCGAATTTTTCTTTTTAACTTTTAATCCAAAGTATTTTTCCTTTCAAACAACTGGTTTTGGAGGCCAGGGAGGGCGTCTTGGAGGGCCAGTTGCATTAAACAATCGCATGGTAATGGCGGTAGATGCCCCCAGACGCGTTTATTTATCCGGGGCTACTCATAATGTGTATACAGGCTACGGTTGGACCAGCATAGACAGAGATTTTACCCCAACAACAGGACGTTTTCATCCCTCGTACATAGAATTTTTAGAAACCAGTAACGCTCTTTTTAGACACACTTCTCGTCTGTATTACGAAGAATATTACAGGAATTTACATCTAGTAAGCTATTTACCTATAGAAACTGTTGATATATTTGTAGGAGGCAACCGTACAGGTTCTTTGTTTAGGCCGATGAGAGAGAGCGGCATACTTTTTAGCAATCGGGAACTACATAATATTATGCTAACAAATGTGGCAGGGGATAGGCGTCTTGAAATTTTGCTTCCTCTTGACACTATGTATCGTTATAATTTTTTAGATTTAGATTATCGAGAAGACCATATTCAAGAAATTTTACGAGCTTCTCGTCGTGGAATTTATAGAGAAAGACTAGAAAATCCAGAGCCTCTTATTTTTAAACTCTACGATTGGTATTATCCGGCTTATATAAGCATAGAGCGTTATGATTATGGTATTTATTATGTAATCATCACTAGGGCCGCAACTATTAGTTCTATGACGGGAAGTTATAATGTTTTAGCTACAGAACTATCAAGGATGCGTGTATATAGAGAAAATTTTACAACAATGCGCAGAGATTTGGCTGGCTTTGATAGATTAATGTCTCAATTTACCCCTATACGAGGTGGCGAGGTAGTAATGCACGACCTTGACTACTTGCCAATTAACGAGCTAATTTATTTAAAAACTGGGATAGATCAAGACATGATATTGGCAGATTATGCTGATTTTGTTTACGAAAATTATCTTGATTTGCCTGATACTTTGCCAGACAGAGTAATACAACTTGCGCATGACATTACGCAAGGTTATGAAACTAATTACGACAAGATAAGAGCT
>Ga0123355_10007517_pt1 | contig 16346 bp, 12 predicted proteins | sample TergutEmb28metaG_3_FD_89872 | JGI IMG/M metagenome (GOLD analysis project Ga0123355, IMG submission 89872) | Embiratermes neotenicus P1 segment gut microbial communities from Petit-Saut dam, French Guiana - Emb289 P1 | ecosystem: Host-associated > Arthropoda: Insects > Digestive system > Gut ...
AATAACAAATAAAATTGAATAACAAGAAACACAGCCATATGTACAACAAGAGATAACAGGGGTCATGTCATCTTGACAATCATTTCAGGGCACGGTTATATACATTAAGTATAAATGATATACTTAACTTACTGCAGCAGAGATTTATACACACCTAATATGCATTGTTTCTCTCATTCACTGAGTCATATCCACTATGTTTTTCATCCCCTTCTTTAGTAGTGTGTGCAAGTCACTGCAACAAAGATTTATGTGGTATCTTGTCACTTCATAGTTGCCTCTAAACTCAGTCTGACTCTTTTTGATGTATCTGTTCAATAAGAACACAAAATTACTATTACCTTCACTTAGTCTTGTAATTACAGTACAAACCCTGTACAAATTACTCATTCTTCCTTAGTTACCAATGAAAAGCACAGAAAATGTGAAGCATCAGCACATGTTGTTCTTACATTGTGAAGCTGAACTGTGCATTTGCTTGTAGCAAAAGGGCGGATGCCTGCAGAGAGACATGAACACATGGACAGTCTTACCAAAGGCTCAGAATGTCCATGATCAAGTATCAGTAGAACATACTTGCAAAGGTAAAGAATGACATCCATTAAACACCATTAGCAAGTAGAAGTAACTTTAATGGACAACTGGCTATAGCTATGGCCTTTGAGGCACGGCCATCCAAAAACATCTTGCTACGTAAGAGACATCTCTCAGGATTCTGAAAAAGTATTAATGGTATACTAAATACAAACACGTTACAAATCCATCAGGATTTTTCTTATGCCATACTAAATGCATACTGAACGGAATTTCATGAAACTGCTTTTTACACACTGAGGCATTGAATGCTTTTCTGGCCTTGCCTGTACAACCCTTAGGCTCTGGCTGCCTCTACTTCATTTTAACAGTGATTTTGCTACCACCATAAATCCAATGGGAGTACAGAAGACTACAAAGGCACTAAGCATATCAGATAGTTCATGATTCTTTACTCATTATTCTTCCATTCAGTCCATCCAGTCACAAATATGACATGATTTCATGAATATGCTGAATAGGCTTATTCATATTTGGCTTAAAAATTAATTTTAGCTGACAAGGTTAATTTCCAAGTGTATCTCTTGACAGCCGGAGTTTTTGTGGCTTATCATGGACATTCAAGTGCCCAAAATGCAAAACACAGGTACCAGCATATGTCATGCGAGGCCATGCACTGGTTAAGTTTTAGAGACCACCATGGACAATAATAATATATGAGTACAGTTAAAACTGTTTTATCCAACATCTTGGGAGGGAAAAAGTGTTGCCGGATATTGCAATTTTCCAGGTATCAGAATGTTTTGCCTAATGTGTATTTTGGAATATCTAGCACCCTCATGGACAGACCTAACCCAATTTGTCACTTGATATCTGCCCTGTTTTCCTTGCTGCACTTTAAATTCCCTCTTCATCCTACTTATGCAACAAGTTTCACATATTATATAAAAAAAAAAAAAGAATGTCCAAAATTGACTGTCTTGATCATCATACAATTCTCTATTCACGTCACTGAATTACATATGCATTTTGGTGTCGCCATCTTCACTGTTCACTTACATAATTTTACCCTGTAAATAGTCTTTCTCGATCAACTTAAATAATACAATATCAACTTAAACTTTACTTGTTACCAGAAGTATTTAACTTTAGTTCTTTGGGCCTATCGCTCTTCTGCACTTCACATGTCACCTTCCATTGCTGTTACTTTTGCCACGGATGCTGACACTCCACCCAGCTTATCAATGCCGTTCCTCTGGATATGACTGCAGATACATGTGGGACTTACAAGCTTTCTGGAAAATCTGAAGAATGTCTGCTTCCATGGTGCATTGTTTTCATTTCCGCAGAAAAGTGGAATGCAAAATATGTAGCTGCATTACTTTTTGTGCCAAGTAACATGGCTGGCTTTTAATAAACTTCAGAAGTGTAGAATACAGTTCTGCAGCTTTACAAATTTTTAGTTGGACAGTTTCTTTGTCTGAAGATTGATTCTCAAGAGGTTTACTTTCAGATGCTGGGTTCATAACAGCATTAATTAAGTCTTCAACAGCTATGGTATGTGACACTACAATCCCTTTATCTGCATCGCCCCACTCTTCCACATCTTCCTGACTGACTTCACTTTCAGGGTTGGAGGGGTTCATTTTTTCAGACATCGACACCATTTCGTGAACTGTGTCTTTGTTGCAAACATTAAATTCCATGAAGTCTCCTTCTCCAAAAGCATTCTCAGTGATTATTATTGCTTGCCACAACATTGTCCGGGCTTCACACACCATTTGGCCTTCACTGAATTCTATTCACGGGCTACGTTGTAAACTGCATTGTTTATAGTGTAGTGCGTTAAAAGTCTTTTACTGTTCCTTCATGATTCATAAGCTTGCGAAGGAAACCTTGCCAATAATAACACTTCATATTTTGTATGACTTCTTGTCCCATAGGTTGTCATATTTGGAGGCAGTAAAGAACAGAATACTTCCCAACTGCAGTTCAAATTCATGAGAGTGTGCGTTGTGAATATTGAGTAACAGTATGAATTTGCTGACTTCAGGCATGCCAGTCTTGTGGAAATGTTCTTTCACTGACGGAAAAGAAAGTGTGGAAATACCAATGCTTAAAGGTCTTCCTGTCAATCCAGGAATTTGATTGCCCTGTGTACTCCACAGGTAAATGCAGAACGTCTTTGTTTGTGGACGATGGTATTGACGACCCACCCCATCTAGCACCAAGGTTAAGAAAGAGTAGAGATATTCCTCTGCTCCTCCTCTGGGCCTTTATTGCCTCTTCTAGGGTGAGCTTTACCTTTGTCAATTTGACGAGATTTCCAGATAATCCAGTTACGGATAAAACAGTTTTCGCTGTAGGTAGTTGTGCTGCTGTGTTACACAGAAAAAATGAAATGGAGAAAAGACTCCCTTCTTTCTCCTTGTTTCCTCATAAATCGCATTGATTTTGTTGCATTAACAAAGAGGAACCTGAACAAAAACAAATAATGCACATACTTCAAATGTATCTTTAATATCCTTCTCTGTGTATATTAATTCATCATTCCATCTTCACCAAGATAACTACATTTTATTTAATAGTAGTTTGCTTTTATATCGTCTATGTAACATATTTCTGTCATACATAGAATTTAAGATCACACTCTAGTAGCAGAACATGGCATTGTGGAGCAACTGTGACAAACCCCTGTTTCCTATTCTGAAGTTAAGTTGTTAACGATCCTATGTAACCTGTATGATGATGATCTTTCTCATTATTTCATGCCCTACATTCATGATGTTGGTAAATATGCAATTCTGCTGCTGGATTAAGAGCATCTGCTGAATTTTCAACACAATTTCTCAAATATAGAACCAGTAAACTTGAATGTGTTTATTCAAAACAAATTCTAAAACACTGCTCATGCATATACAAATACAGCGATTTAATGCCTATTTACAGAACCCCCTGAAATAGCACCATTCCATTTCCCAAGCAACTTACAAGAAGGAATGCGAGCGCAAGTATCATGCAGCATCATATCTGGAGACTTCCCCATCACAATCACATGGCGCAAAGATGGAGGCCCATTGCCACAAGAGACAGATGTGCAGGAACAACAACACCAGTTTGTGAGCAGCTTGATGTTCAGTGATCTGGCAGCCCGACACTCTGGACACTATACATGTATTGCCAGCAATGCAGCAGCTGTAGCTAACTACACTGCTAAGCTCATTGTCAGAGGTACAATTTCTATGAAAATGAGTTATGTTGTGGTTGTTAGTCAATTATAAAGTATTATCCATCATAAGAGTCACTCTCTTAGAGTGATTGAGAAGGTTATTAAACATTAATTTAGACAGTATTTTATTTTTGAATGTGTTCATGATACATGCATCAGCTTAGATAAAACTCATCATCAGGTACCAGTTAAACTATATAGAAGAAAAATTTCTGAATAACAGATTATTAAATACAACTTGAGATATTGGTTTTACATTCAAGTAATTTAAATATTTATTTAACCCAAAACTCTGATATGTTGAAGTTTAATTATTTATTAAAAATAATGTATTACAATTACATAATGTAAATATTTAAAAATGCAGTTCTGATATGAAGTGCATGATCTAGGTGTTTCCTTCAAATGCGCATGTGTATTGGTACAATGTGGGGCATCTACCAAATGGTATATCAATTTATACCAACTATATCCTCTGCGCAAGTATATATTCCTTCAGAGTCAGTCACACAACAACATTAAAATTTTTATTTTACAGGTGACTAGTTTCTGTTCTGGTTTGGAGCCATAAAGATACAGAAAACTTTAAAACTGCAATTGCAGTTTGAAATTAATTTTCAAATTACAAATTTTCCAAATATATCCAGGCTTCTTCTATAACAAAGCCCTCTATATATTTATATACATTTGTAATATATTTTAATGTAAAGATGAGATCTCCATCCTAAATTGCAGTTTTAAAGATTTTTGTATACCTTTGTTCTTAGATAAGACCTGATAATGGCTCAAAACCAGAGTGGATGCTAGTCACCTGTAAAATATAATGTTGTTGTATATGACTGACATTGAATAAATATATAACCTCCTTGTGATCTGACACACAAATGGAGATATGTATGCAGATTTCACATCCTCTGCTTCTGTCCAGTATTACATGTCCATGTTCACAAATGAGTAATTGTAATTCACACAGAGGACCTACACCAGCTCTGCAGCCCATCCAGCCTTCTATTCAGTGGGTATTGCAGCTTTTCTCAGGTGTAAGGTGTCCACAGCACAAAGCTGACTAGTTACCTCTATTGGGTGTTGAGATTAAGAATGCATGGAGCTATGCATTCGCGTCATCATGCTTCATTAAGCAGTAAATGATCCAGACCTGTTTGAGAGTAATAGGATACTGTGTTGGTTATGGTGCTAGTTCTGAAGGCAGTATAAATAAATAGTATGAATAAAAGACACAAATGTGGTGTCTCACTGAATCCTGCTAGGAAGAGTTCAACAAACTTTCATGTACAAGCAGTAATTATCCCATTTCATTGTCACAGAATATACTTCTTTCAGACTTAATTGATCTAGTACAGAAAAATGTAACCTTGATGTTTCATATTGAGGGACTAATCAAGAATGGTAGGAAGAAATTTTTGACATATTTTCTGTATACTAAGGGCATTGTAACAGACAGTAAGAAATCATTAATTAGGAGATGTCAGATTTAGACATGTGTCAGCATTAAAGCTAAGAGCTGTCATCATACAACTCAGGTGATAACAGTGTCTGCCTGATGAGAAGTGTAGTTTCAGATTCTCATTGATGAGATTTCCTCACTCTCTTTAACATACAAACATGTTGATGCAATTACAAATTTAGGAAATATAAATTATAATAATCTTTTGCCCACAGTAGATTTATCCCATCAGACAATCTTAACATTTTGTTCACAGCCTGCCTTTGCCCTGTGATCATGTCACAGCAGATGCAACAAATGTGGCATTTTTAATGTTTTGTTCACAATCAAGTTACAATAGACACAACAAATGTGACTCTTAATGTTCTGTTCACAGTCAAGCTACAGTAAACATAACAAATGTGACATTTTTAATGTTCTTTTTCAATCATGTTAACAATAGACACAACAGATCTGACATTCTTAGTTTTCGGTTTACAGTTCAGTTACAGTAGGCACAACAAATATGATACTCTTTATTTTCTATTCACTGTCAAGTTATGGTAGACACAACAAATCTGACATTCTTAGTTTTCTATTGACAGTCAAGTTGCAGTAGACACAATAGATCTGACATTATTAGCATTTTATTCCCAGTTTCAATTTGCCCTGTGATAATGTTAGAGTAAATGTAAAGGTAAAGCAGTCCCGTTACAGACCTGGAGGGACCCAGAGGGTTCCAGGAAGTTAAGGTTCCCAGACTTTGTGACAACAGCACAGGATGGTGATAGGTTGTCAACCTTACGCACCGGCCGCCTTTACCCTCAGGAAATGCTCCTGGTACTCATTTCTGTTAGTCTGATTTGATCCCAGGTCCATAGTGCGATCGGAAGGATTTTATGTCAATGTCCAATGACACTAGCTGGGATCGAACAAGCGACCTTCCGATTTGTAGCACAGCACCTTAACCACTGTGTGACTGCGGTCCCCAATCATATTAGAGTAGACACAATAAATCTTAATCTTGTAACATGTTTCTCACAGTTCTGCTCTGCCCTTTGATAGTGTCACATTATACGTAACAAATCTTGCACTGATTCTTTGTTCATAGTTTAGATTTGCCCTGGAAGCCCATCAGAGGAAGCAGAATGAATCTGATCAATCAGACAGCAGCCAAAGCTTCTCATTTAGAAGATTTGCACAGCATACAAAATATTGTGTTTTTTCTGCAATTGATTTTCGTAGTTTTGATTTCCTTTAACCCATCTGAGGTGGGAGTTTTCAAGTACAGGAAAACGTGCTCCATAACCAAGTCCTGTTGTCATCTAAGACTGATTCCACTCTCACCTATTGATTGATAAGTAGCCACCATTGCACTTGGGGGATTTTTGGGTCCCTTACAAGTCACTTCTACCTTCTGATTGTCGCTGATATCTTCTGTCTCATTAGCAGTCTGTTTGTCCAGATGTGCATTTCATGTGAATAATAATCCAAGGATCAAATACATTGATCTGAAATGGGTTTGCTCTGACTTATTAACTTAAGAATTGACATCTACAATATGACAGTTTGTATCCTGTCTGTGTCAAGGAAGGTGTCAGTGGGTCTGCTGTAATTACGCAAAATTGGAGTTTGGGTGTGTGATACTTTTACATGAGTTAGCGAATGCAGGTAGGATTCATGAAAGCTTTAGATTGCTCAGTGGGTTGCATTAAAGGTCTCTCAAGGAAATGTTAACATGTTGGCATTTTCAATGACTGCACTGAACCAACTGATTATTTTTCTGCTGTAATTAATGACTCTTGATTGTAAATAATCACCATACTTTACCAATTATTTGTGGCTAAGGTAATTAATAGTCACACTATTTAGTGATCCACATGATATTCAGTATTGTATCACAGCGGTCTGTTCCTTTGCATTAGTAAACCACACAAATTCAAACACCACATATCCACATTTACCCACAGTTCTCATATGAGTTAAAGTTTTTTTATGACATGTGAACTAAAGCCTTCACAGAAATAATCCACTATTAAACACTGCTGGTGAACTACACGTACTTTAGTTTAGGTACTGAGGTATAAATTTGTAATTAGAATTTGTGTTAAGTCCACACAATCACAAAATGACCACCCCACCCCCTACAATTCTGAACAACTCACTGCATGCACTGTGTGATGCCTTTGCATGATTGACTGTCCAAAAAGAGAGCCCACACTAATTTGGTATTATTTATAATGGTTAGTGTAATTTGGAGATTTCCATTGGTTCCATCTTATTACATAAGCGTGTATTCTTTTTGGATGACAGCCTGACTAATTACCAGATTCTGTGGTGTGGTCATGTGATCCCCTTCAGGTCTTCATAATCAGCTTTATCAATGCTATCACTTATAACTTATTATTTCAAAATTACATAGCTGTAGAAACAAATTTCAGTACAACTCAATGTTCAAAAATTTCTTGCTACTTTGACAGAAGGCTAATAATGATATTTCTACCCCAATGTCCCTTGGTACCTACAGCTAGCTGCTACCCTGTCCTGGCTTTACTTAATTCTGCTTCAGATTTCTCACCTGTCTTCTAACTAGCAGATGTGACTGTACAATTTAGAAATTGGTACTCAAAATACAGTTTGCTTGTCTGTCACCCTCTCTCCAGTGTGGTCTGGGTATAAACTAAACCCAGCGATTACAGTCATAGGTCCATCCATGCAATATACAATACTTTTCTGAAAGCCAGAGCTAAATATCATATTTACCTGAGTGTAAGATGACTCAGATCTGAAACAACTACAAATATAAAACATATCTACCAAGAGAAAATACGTATATCCAAATCCAAGACAACACCCTGATAAAATTTCTGCTAACAAAAAATATTTTACCATTAATATACATATATTACACACATGATATTGTATCTGCCTGTACAAGTCAGTGTCACTTGTTTTTATCTTCATTGTAGAGTGTTCATCTTCACAGGCAGTGACTTCATCTTCCTCACATTCATTTTTAACATTCCCATCCCCTTCACTGTCATTCCACAACATGTCATTATCAGTTTCATCTACTGCATCAGATATACAGCACTTTTTAAAGCCCTTCAGAATCACTTCTGAGGAGTTGCACTACCATGTTGTGATGATCCACTGACAGTGAAGAGTCATATTGGGCTTCTTGATTCTTTTAGTTTGGCTCAAAGCATGGTCTCCTGTCAAAAGCCATTCTCTATACAGCTTAGGTGGTCTTTGAACAGTTTGTTCACCACAACATCTAATGCCTACAATTTTGAGGTCATCCACTGAGGTTATGATTACAAGATCTGTGTTTATGGAACTACTGGTAATTGTGGCTTTTATTTCTGTTATTAATGACTGAAATGCATCCAACACCAGCATCCCCTGCTTTCTCAGAATCACCCTTGGCCTTATGTTCTACGCCAGTGCCAGCCAATCCTTTAAAACTTCATTGCTCATCCAACCCTTAGGTTGGCATTTGACAACGATTTGTGCAAGAAGTTGCACCTTAGAAATTGATTTATGATTTAAAATCATGTATGGAAGTGGCGATGTGCAATTTGGCAAGTTCCAATGCTTTATATTTTATTATATCACCTGTACTCAGGAATTAAGGGAGTCAAACATATTTAAATGCCAATTTTTAGAAAAGAAAAACCTCATCTTGTATTAAATAAATATTGTGTGTCATTACTGGGACTATTTCTATAAAAATTTATGCCCGTTAACTGTGCTGAGAAGGCATAATAATAGTTCTGTCATCCAGTACTTGCTTAATCCAGCAGTTTATGGAACACTTTTTATATAATTACACTGTGGTAGGGATTGTTGCTGGAAATATCACTTAATGTTACATGGAGACCACATAATTCTGTAAGCCAGTTTGTGGTCTCTCCATGTAGTGCATGGAACTTTTCTGTGTTTCAAGGCTAAATGTATTATGGTTGGCAGTATTCCTAGAAGAATTGACAGCTACTAATGCTGTACTCAGAAAATGGAATACATATTTCCCTCAACAGGTCCTAGGACATTCAAACATTGTGTGGAATTGTTCCATAAGCCAAAGACACTGCATTAAATTCTTCCTCTTTCAGTTATTCTATATATGTTTTAATATTGCCTTTTACCCTGTCCACTATTATTGTGTCTCTGGATAATCAGCACTCATATTTCTACCATATTGAATTTGATAGTTCAGTATATCAGTACAATTTGTGTAATTTCTGTTGCAGTGGCTCCAACATGGCTGATTGAGCCGCAGGACGTGTCGGTATTATTCCAGCATCCTGTGTCTTTACACTGTCAAGCCACTGGCTTCCCATCACCAACAATAACATGGATGAAAGCCAAGGGTTAGTGCTAACATTACTCTTGAGATATTTGAACACATCTTCAATAATTGTTTGAACTCATCCTCTGGTTACACCTTAATTGTGCTGGTCATTGTCCACTGTTTGGGGACATTCATATACATGATATTTTAGGAGTTGTCACTTCTGTCTTCAGGTGGTTGGGCATCTACTAACAATTTTCATTTTATTGTCTTTAGTTGCATCTGCTTCCTGTGCTACAAAAATAGGATTAAATATTAGGATTAAAGTGACAAATGCCGTAAGTGGAGTTATAATAACAACCATTATTGTCCCTCTGCAGCAGTCTAGTGGGTAGGATATGGGTTATGTTTTCAAAACATTTGATCCTGATCTTTGCCACACATCTCAAAAATGAGATGATTAAGAAGTATCAGTCGTTATTGTAATGACAGCCAGTATGTCAAGACTGTATGTATATAATCTGGAAAATACATGTATCTTTATTTTTTGAGGAACCTGTTGCCTTCAACCTCAGGACAGAAAAGTACCAAGGAAATTGAAATAGCTGTTTCCACTGAGACACTTGCACCTATTTACCAAACTGTATAGCATCATGATTGTGAAAATCATATGGTGAAGCAAAATAACTTTAACATTGCTGCAATGACAGGTTTTTTTTTTTCAGGTGAACAGCCAGGTGATTATATGACTCTGGAGTCAGGTCCCCGACTTGTCATCTCTGGCAATGGTTCTGTGCTTATTAGAGCAGTTGATCCATCACACGAAGGTCATTACACATGTCAGGCAAGCAATGGTATTGGCTCTGGGCTCAGCAAGGTTGTTTTCCTTAGAGTTAATGGTAAGTCTGTACTAAAACCATTAGTTTATCATTTTTAGGATTCTTATTTGATTGTCATGTTTTGGGGAGACATTTAGGGACCACCATATATAAAATAGGATAGCTACTCTTCTACTGTTTACCAGTGTGGGTTAATGTTCAAGTGCGTAATGTAATATTTATGGGCGTACACTTTAATGTGACAGGTGTTTATTTACGGTGATCATGTCCTTTGAACTTCCCACTGATTAGCTGTGCATCCTTGTAACTCCTTGAATGCCTGAACTCTGAATTAGGCAAGATTCTAAATAAAACAACCATCACTTAAAATATGAGTATTACCAACTTAAAAATGCTGTAATCATTACCAGCCTTGTAAACTCTGTTCTTTACCACTGTAGGAGGCTATGATAATGTGCTGTTTTTTTTTTTATTATTTGATGTTGGAAGTCTATGAACAGGCTGGTGTTGTCCATTACGTTATTTGCATCAAATTACAGTATTCCTTTTACAAAATAATTGAGCTTACATGCCATGTTCAGTAATCTTCCTGACTAGGAACTTTCCTTTCAGTTCCAGCACATTTTAGAGCACGGGCTGTGAACCAAAGTGGTGTAGCAGGAGAAGGGAGTGTGTTAGTGTGTGAAGCAGAGGGTGATCTACCTCTGCATGTCACGTGGTTAGCATCTCACAGATCCTTGAATCCCAGCCACGCCCAGATTATAGAGAGACAGACACCCCATGGAGTCTCCACTGAACTACATTTGGAGTCCTTGACTCGTAGAGATGCTGGTCCATACCGCTGCTCGGCTTCCAATGATTTTGGTCAGGATGAGATGATAATTTACCTCACAGTCAAAGGTGATCTGTCCTGTCCATATTAATTGTTTGTGATTGAATTCTGCTATAGTAAACTCCGATTTAACGTGTAAGAGACAAACGACATATCATTTGGCTGTCACTTGCAACTCCAGATGCCTAATTATTGACTGTTTTTATAACCAGGCACAGACAAGACTTACAAATACCTTATTCACTTGTAGGAAGCATATATAACTTCCCTACTTAAACAACATGCATTTCAGTGTTGAAATATTCATGTATGATCAAATTCACTCTGAAAAAATATATTTGCCAGATGTAGATCAGTCACAGTGCTTTTCAGTGGTAAACAATAGCAGAGTGTTTGGTCATTTCATTTGATTTTTAATTTTTTATGTAACTGGCCCACTTATTGATAATGTAACTGCTGATTAAAGGAAGAAAGTTTGTGAATCTGCCACTTATATTTTAGTGTGGTGATAAGAATTCATTTTATTTCATGTTGCAGGTGCATTATTATTCATTTAATTTCAAAACTTCCATTGTTAAGTGATTTAACCCTTAACTGTGGATCGTCATGATTGTATTCATCAATCCACATGCATCATTTGTTACAGAGAAATGAGCACACTCACATTTTGTGGCATTATCTTAATTGTTTTATAATATGATGGGCATGCTTATTGGACTTCTTGACCGTTGAAGATGGAACTGATAGGCTGTCCTAAAACACTGGTAATGAATTACCAATCTATGCCCTGTTGAACATCCCAGAAAAGTGAAAACTTCAACTATAACGTGGTAGAAGTCTAAAATCTCACATAACACCGTCATTTATTTCTATGTGCTGATTTCAGAGCCACCAGAGGCCCCAGGGCATTTGGAGGTACAGGAGGTTGGAAGTCGTTGGGTTAGTGTCTCATGGGGGACCCCATACTCAGGTCACACCCCTATTTCTCACTATGTAGTCCAATTCCGTGAGGAGGAACCAACACTGAGTGGAGGGATGAGTTCATGGAACAACGTTACTGTTGGAGGCGACATCCACAAAGCTCGGTTGGGTGCTTTGCGACCTGCCACATCCTATGAGCTGAGACTGGTAGCTGTCAATGAGGTTGGGGCAGGGCCTCCCAGTGAGCCCACTCATGCTGTAACATTACAGGAAGGTGAGAAGAACTGAAGTAATGATATTTAGCAGGACTGTCTCTAGATTTCACTTTCTAATAGATCTGTTTTCTGTGTTGCTACAGCTCCCAGTGGCCCACCAATTGATGTGTTTGTAGAAGCCACAAGCCCAGAGTCTCTTCTTGTGAAATGGAAGGTGAGAACTGTTACTTATGGTGTGATTTATATTGGTACACCTGTTGAGAAAGTTCCAATATGTTGATTTCAGCTATTTGTGTGTGTGTTTTGAAGACAGTATGTATGATGACATCCATACATTGGTGACCTGACTTCTGTAATGAATTCATTCTTGCCCTGTACTGAGCAAACAAGGGACTGAATCGTGTTTACTTTTCCCTCTCCCCTTACCTACTGTATATCCTTCCTTCACAACACAGTTTGCTCTCCTTTTGTATTCAATCATCAATCATCCACTGTACTCTGCTTTCTTGTTTGCAAGGTATATCCACATTACCACTCACATGTTTCTAATATTTCATCTTTATTTTGTAATTTTTCTAATTTCTCTTTTTGACCTTCCAGTATCTCATGGAAAACTATCTTATTTTGAACATTACTTTCTTCTTTTTCTTATATATACTTCTGGTACACAATCTAGGGTGGAATCAGTATCATGTTGAAAACTTTAAACTGCATATTGATGTCTAGATGTAAAAGAGCTGTACGTGCCTATGGTATCTGATTAATTGCATTGCTAGTTGAGCTTCGTTAACAAAACTTCATTAAATGCACTGTCACATTTCATAATTAATGCATGCTACTTTAGTTATAGTCAGAACATATGCAGCAAGTCATATGTTCAAGACATGATACTTAAGACACATACATAGCATGACATGTTCGTTTTATGTGCAGCCCCCACTTGTGAGCTACTCCAATGGAGAGATCTTGGGATACCAAGTGGGGTACCGAGAGGTTTCAGGGAATAATGCACCATCAACAGCCCCACAAGTGCGCACTGTGAGAGGACGTCGTTTAGAGGTGACACTCACCTCTTTGCGCCATTTTACTCGTTATGAGGTGACAGTGCAAGCATTCAACCAGGTGGGATCAGGCCCTGCCTCACCCACACAGTCAATGACAACATTGGAGGGTGGTAGGTAAATATTGCATGTCTTTATGTTTTCTTGGTAACTATTATTACCAGGACAGATAATACACCATGTTCAGTCAATATCTGTACTCTGAACATTATGCAGTCTCCAGTTTGTTCAAAATAAAATGCATCATGGTAATATCTTATTACAAGACATCTGACTGAATTGTGTAATTTTCTGTGGACAGTAGATCCTTTTATTTACAGTCTTATATGTACTGTGCCATGTTCAAATTTAATGTTTTCAAACTTCATAGCATACACTGCCTCCTCTTTCATGGTCAGGTTAATGAATACTTCACACCAGTGAGTTTTTGTAGGAGTAGATACCAAATAGTAAAAAATTGTTATTATTCGAGAGTGCAGTCAGGAAGAGAGATTGGTCATTGTACAAATGGGTAATCATTTGTGTTGCACCACAGTCTTGTGTGCAGAGTAATTAGTGCTCTGCCAATTTCCTGCAACTATTAAAACCCACTTTATGTCTCCAAGTGGTATGTAGTAAGAACATTTCTTTTGGCCCGTATCTGTCTTGCTCAGTTAAAAATCTCCCATTCTTACTGCCCTGTGTTAAAATATGACTCCAAATTCTTAGTATCCAAGTAACATTTTAACTTTTAATCTTGATTATGTCTATCTTTAAACAGGTAGAATTCAAGCCATGAAGTTCTGTGTTCACAGTACTAGAGCATTTCTGAATCTGAAGTTCTAATTTAATTGTAACAGTCCAGCTCACCCTACTTGAATATACCTCAACTATTTTTATATATTGTCTGTGCATGTGCACAGTAAGAAAAGTTTTGTACCACCAAGTCTGCCTACTCATGCATTGGTCTCCTTGTCCATATGCCTTCCTCATTTTCCCCTTCTGCACCAATTACCAGATTTTTATACCTGTGAATAATATATACTTATTAAATATGAAACCCAGTTTGACTTATGATAAACACACCAAATGGAGCAGTACTGCTTGTAAATGCTATGTTGTTATGTTAGATGCTGTCTTTTGTATGAAACAAGCAATATTTTGGTAGCTGAAAATGCTTCCTTCATCAATAAAAGCAGTATTATAAAATCTAGTCTGTTAGGTCTATTGGATTGAACTGATTTCTGTCTTCAAGGATAGAGATGCTTACATCATCAGGTAAAATTCATGTTATAGAATGTACCTCATTCGGTCTCTTACATACAGCTAATCTCTGTCACCTGGGATAAAGGTATCAGTACATATCTTCCAGACCATGCAGTGTTACAGCACAGAATAAAGTTATCTTCTTAGTCACCCTTGTAACAAACCCAAAATATTATTTCTGTCACAAGTTTTAAGATAGTGAATGGCAGTAGCTATAGCAGTTCTGCGTATATTTCTTTTCCAAATAGGCATACACAATTCACAATATAAGGTAAAATAGGCTACATGTTTCAGCTTGAACAAACCATCATCAGGCCTGATGCTGGCATGTTCACCAGTCTAGTTAGATGTATGGTATTAAATTCAATAAAGCACTCTGTGAACAATATATATATATAAATATATGAGATGTGCATTGTGCATTACACTATCCTGTCAGTTATCTTTTACCACCGTGTCCAATTTTGCACACTGTTTGCTACGTGTTAGATTATTTCACCTGTGGACATTGTGGATTCTGAAATTCTTACTGTCTCATCACACCATTTCAAATTTTCTTTTATATTACTTTATGATTATGTCATTCAGAAAATGCAAAATGTCTACATTCCTGTACTATTCCTATTTCATCTTTTTTTTTTATTAGTTTTCTACAACCAATCCATGGAATCATGTGACATACTTGATCAATTTTCAGCTGCATTGTTTGTAAGTGCTGTTTTATTGAAACATTTTAAATTCCACAATACTTCAGCTATTCATTAAGATGACAGATAAACATAATAAAGAAATTTATGAAACAATTTCACTAGCAGCAAATTAATGAAGATAATAACTTAAATATTCTGAAAGAAGCTGGCATTTATAGATGTTATGTCTACCATAACAAAGGTGTGGGATATGGTAAAATTGATTAACATCAACAGAACATGAAGAAATAAATATTTGCACACAGTTTAGAAAATGAGTGTATGCATTTAGATAAGGTTGGTTTTTCATTCATTCATTCATTCATTCACTTTATTTTCCATATATCCATATACAGGTAAAGTACCAAGGATGTGGAAATTGTCAAAGTTTATCAGTTATCAGTTTCTGATACACAGACATTTGGATTAAAGAACAGTGATTTATTGCAGAATGTATTATTCTTGGGGAAATACTGACTAAAATATTGACAGTCAAAAGAAGTGATGATGAATAGCTTTGCTTTCAAAAAACAAATCAGATATTCAGTAGTGTTTTAATAGTTTGAAGGATAACTTGATTAGTTGGAAAAAGAGACCCCACTGTTTACTAGCAGAGTCTTATTATGTGGACTACTTTAAGGAAAAAAGTACTAAATAAATCTAATTTTAGAGTATTTTTATTATTCACTGTTTTATGTTTCTGCTTCTATTCCCCTGGTATTACTTTCAATGATGGTGTTTTTTTAATTGAAGACATCCCGTTGTGTTTCAATACTTACAATAAAACAAACAGTTTATTCCGTCAAGAACACAACAATAGCATATGATACAGGTATCTTACTATAGCAACATGTTTCGGTCTTTCTTTAGACCATCTTCAAGCCAACATACATGCATAATAGGTACAATCAGTGTGTACTATTCATTCATTCATTTATTTCTTCCATAAGGTTACATAGTAACATAGGATTCATCAATCAACTTAGTATACTTATTATATACAGAGATGTTAAGATTCTAGTGAGACATTTTAAGTGTATGGA
>Ga0123355_10007518_pt1 | contig 16345 bp, 10 predicted proteins | sample TergutEmb28metaG_3_FD_89872 | JGI IMG/M metagenome (GOLD analysis project Ga0123355, IMG submission 89872) | Embiratermes neotenicus P1 segment gut microbial communities from Petit-Saut dam, French Guiana - Emb289 P1 | ecosystem: Host-associated > Arthropoda: Insects > Digestive system > Gut ...
TCGCGGGTATGGATACCGCGATGACAGAGATTGAAACCTTGAACATCCTTGCGGCGTTCGGCGATTACCGCACGGCGGCGAATTGGGCCTGGAGCTATCTGGCGTTCTGTTATCGTGAAGGCATTTTGGACGATTCTGAGTTTTACATTGAGCCGCTTGCCGCAATCACGCGCGGAGAAATTGCCGAGATGGTGTATCGTCTGCTTGGCAGAGCGAACTTGCTGTAGGGGGGCGTTATGCGAGGACACAAGACGAAGATTATTATAGCGGTCGTCGTCGTGGCGGCGCTCGCAAGTGCGTGGATGTTGGGTACGATGAACGCGCCGAACGACCCGATATCACCCGCGATTGCGGCAGCGGAACATCCGACCGCAGTCAATGAACCTACTGCGCCGGAAACGGCCCCTGCCTCTGCCCCTGTGGCGGAGACAAATCCGGTGGTGTACCCAGAGCCAGAGCCAGAGCTTGAGTATGAGCTTGAGACCGAACCTGAGTATGACCCGGAGCCTGAAATCGAGACTGAGCCTGAGCGGGAAACGGAACCAGATCCCGAACCGGTTGAGTATATCCCCGCGCCGGTCACACCAGTCGAACCGGAGGATATGGTTGTAGGCGATGAATCGTTCACCGTTACGCTGTCGGTCAATGTAAACATGCTGCTCAGTAACATGCATCTTTTGCACCAGGATAAGCATGAACTCGTCCCCGCTGACGGCTGGATATTCCCGCCGACCGAGGTCACCGTCTACGAGGGAGAGAGCGTGTTCAACGTACTCCAGCGCGAAATGCGGCGTCACAGAATCCACATGGCATCGCGTTCCACACCGGTGTTTAACTCCGCATATGTCGAGGCGATTAACAACCTCTACGAGTTTGATGGCGGGCCTCTGTCAGGCTGGATGTACAGCGTCAACGGATGGTTTCCCAACTTCGGCTCATCGCGCTATTTGTTGACTCCGGGTGCGGTGATTGAGTGGCATTTTACTGTTGACCTGGGTCGTGATTTGGGTGTTGACTGGATTGCCGGGAGCCAGTTAGATGACTAGGGACACATTTTACGGATTTCACCCGGTGGTAAATTTTCTGTATTTCGCGGCGGTGATCGGGTTTAGCATGTTCTTCATGCACCCGGTTCATCTCGCGCTGTCATTTATCTGCGCGTTTAGCTACGCCGTTTATCTAAACGGCAAAAAAGCCGTGCGTATGGCGCTTATTTTTATGCTTCCGATGGTCATAATCGCCACAGCTATAAACACCTTGTTTAACCATCAAGGCGGCACGATGCTCGCGTACTTGCCGAACGGGAATCCCATTACACTTGAGTCGATCATGTATGGCGTAGCGGCTTCGGTAATGCTCGCCACCGTGATTACGTGGTTCTCGTGCTTTAACAAAGTGATGACCTCGGACAAGTTCGTGTATCTGTTCGGTCGCGTGATCCCCGCGCTGTCACTGATACTCTCGATGGCGATGCGGCTCGTACCACGATTCAAGGAGCAGATCAAGGTGGTCTCAAACGCGCAAAAATGCATCGGGCGGGACGTCAAAAGCGGCAATGTTTTTCAAAAAGCCCGGCATGGGATAAAGATTCTCTCAATCATGGTCACATGGGCGCTGGAGAACGCGATTGAAACCGCCGACAGTATGAAAGCGCGGGGCTACGGACTTCCCGGCCGCACAGCGTTTTCGATTTTTAGGTTTGACAAACGCGATGCATACGCAACCGCGTATATCCTCGCTTGCGCCGGGATAGTAATATCCGGCGCGGCGCTTGAAGTGTTTCGGTTTCGGTATTTTCCTACCATCCGGCACATTGACGGAGGATGGCATGAAACTTGGTCAATCGCGCTTTTCGTTGTATATCTCGCCCTCGGCGCGTTCCCTATGATTGTGAACATAAAGGAAGATATTGTGTGGAAATCTATAAAATTGAGAACCTGACATTTAAATATCCGACCCGCGAAAAACCCGCGCTCGACGATGTGTGTCTCTCAATCGAGCGCGGGGAATTTGTGACGCTTTGCGGCCCCTCTGGTTGCGGCAAGACTACGCTGCTGCGACATCTCAAGCAATCGACAACCCCGCACGGGGAGACGTCGGGCTCGATTTTCTTCGAGGGTACGCCAATTGGCGAACTGTCCGCTTACGATGCGGCGTCAAAGATCGGCTACGTGTTTCAATCGCCGGAGAATCAGATCGTCACCGATAAGGTGTGGCACGAACTCGCATTTGGGCTTGAGAGCCTTGGGGCGAAAACGCCTGAGATTCGCCTCCGCGTCGCGGAAATGGCGAGCTTTTTCGGTATTCAGACATGGTTTCACAAATCGGTGACGGAACTCTCCGGCGGGCAGAAGCAACTGCTCGCGCTTGCGTCGATCATGGCATTGCAACCGTCGGCGCTGATTCTCGACGAGCCGACAAGTCAGCTTGACCCAATTGCGGCAGGTGAATTTCTTGCCACGGTTGGCAAGATAAACCGTGAACTTGGCGTGACGGTTATCCTCACGGAGCATCGGCTGGAAGAGGCGTTTCCGCTCTCATCTCGTGCAGTGGTCATGGACGGCGGCAGGGTTGTCGCGGACGGATCTCCGCGTGAGGTCGGACTAAAACTCCGTGAGCGCGGGAGCGGCATGTTCCTTGCAATGCCGACGCCGATGAGAGCGTGGGCGGCGTGTGACGGCGCTGGAGATTGTCCGATAACAGTCAGAGATGGAGCAAATTGGCTGCGCCAAATTGGAGGGGATGCTGCCCTCAGCGTTCCGAAGACTAACGAAGACGTCAGCACAAACAAAACTGCCGTTGAAGTCAACGACGTCTGGTTCAAGTATGCAAAGGACTTGCCGGATGTTGTCAAAGGCGTATCATTTGCGGCGAACTACGGCGAGGTCACGGCGATTCTCGGTGGCAATGGCACGGGCAAGACGACAACGCTTGGGATAATCGCGGGGCTGAACACACCGTATCGCGGGCAAGTCCACACAGATACGCAAGTTTACACCCTGCCGCAGAATCCGCAGTCGCTGTTTGTCGCAAAAACCGTGCGCGAAGATCTTTTGGAAATTCTCTCCGAACGCAAGCTATCAAAAGACGAAAAAATGCGCCGACTTGCCACGATGGTGAAGCTTTGTCGGCTTGATGAGCTGCTCGACAGCCATCCATACGACCTATCCGGCGGGGAGCAGCAACGCGCCGCACTCGCGAAAGTGCTACTGTTGCAGCCGAAAATCGTGTTGCTGGACGAGCCGACAAAAGGCTTGGACGCGGAGTTTAAGCAGATATTCGCGGCGATTTTACGGCGGCTCACCGAGGGCGGCGCGGCAGTTATTATGGTCAGCCATGATGTTGAGTTCTGCGCCGTATACGCCGACTGTTGCGCGTTATTCTTCGACGGCGATATCGTCACAGAGAATCCGCCGCGTGAATTTTTCGGCGGCAACAGCTTTTACACGACATCGGCAAACCGCATGGCGCGGGAAGTATTGCCAGAAGCGATTACGGCAAATGATATAATACTTGCGCTCGGCGGGACAGTGCCGCCAGCGCCGGAAGTGCTGGACATGGATGCACGGTATGAGATTGACTTGCCGGATCTCCCGCCGCCTCCGAAACCACCGAAGCTTTCAAAGCGGCGCAAAGTGATTCTAGCGGCGCTTGGACTGTGGCTGCTCGCGGTTATCGCACTTGCGGTGATGAATTGGGAAAATCTCGGCGCGTTCATCAGCGGCGGACGCGAGGCAATGGCTGTCGCCGATGACGGCGCGCTGCTTTACGCGGGGATTTTGCTCCAATTCGCGCTTATCCTCTGCTGCATAGTCGTCACTTTGACATGGAAGCGCGGCGAGAAACCGCCGCCGGTCAAACTACAAAAACAAAAATTGCAAAAGCGCACAATTGTCGCGGCGGCGCTGATTTTTCTGACAATCCCGCTGACGATTTACGCCGGAATAACGCTTTTTAATGACCGGCAGTTTTACTTCATCGCGCTGCTTATTGTTTTTCAGACCATGATCCCATTTTTTCTTGTGTTCGAGAAACGAAAACCACAGGCACGGGAACTTGTGATCATCGCTGTGCTGTGCGCGATCACCGTCGCGGGCCGCAGTGCATTTTTCATGCTGCCGCAGTTTAAGCCGGTCATCGCGCTTGTGATAATCGCAGGCGTGAGTTTCGGTGGTGAGGCGGGGTTTCTCGTCGGAGCAATGTCGATGCTTGTGAGTAACATCTTCTTCGGGCAAGGGCCATGGACGCCGTGGCAGATGTTTGCGGCGGGGATTATCGGGTTCCTCGCGGGGATTCTGTTCCGCAAAGGAATCTTAGGACGCTCGCCGTTGCCACTGTGCATATTCGGCGGTTTGGCAACATTCGTCATCTACGGCGGTATCATGAGTCCCGCCAGTGTGTTTATGCTGTTCCAGAATCCAACGCCCGCGATGATAGTAACGGCATATATTCAGGGCATATCGTTCAACATCATACATGGGGTGGCAACTGCCTTTTTCCTCGCTGTAATTTCGCAACCTATGTTGGAGAAGCTGGATCGCATCAAAGTTAAGTATGGGTTGGTTGAGTAGGCCATTAAATATGGATGGAAATCGCTCTTCGCGCAAGACATGCTGCATCCAACTAGCCTCTGGCCAAATACACACTCAGAACAAATCCATGCTGAGTCACCGTGAGGTTTGTATTTGGTTCAATTGGCGCACCAGCTCACTACCGGGCTTGCTATGCTCCGTTTCCGGCTTCGCCGAAAACTGCGCGTCGCAAGCCCATCGTTTGCTTCAAAACCGAACCCACTTTGTTGGGCTTCGGTTTTGTTTTTGTTGGAGTGTCAAAGAGTGACATATAGCGCTTGTCGAAATATGTAAAATATGGTATAATTCCACATAAGCTGTTATGAAGTTGTGTGGATTCCCGGTGAAGGGGATTGCAGAGGCGGATTGCACGGAATCCTGAACCGATTTTAGCACACACGAAGGGGGTCACTATGAAGATACGCATGGACGAACTCATACAATCCATAGCCGCCGCCCTCGATATCGTGGAAGGTGAGCTTTTGGGCGCCAGCACAAATCACGGCAAGCGCATTGCGGTTTTATGCGCGTTGATGGGCAGAGCGCTGGCGATGGACGAAGAGGAGATAGAAACCATTACCGCTTGCGCACTCCTACATGACAATGCTCTGACTGAATATATACGGTACAGCTACGAAAACGTGGCCAATGAAGTGGATCTCAAACTCCATTGCGGATACGGGCAGCGAAACGTCGAAATGATACCATTCAAGTCTGACGTGAGCGGCCTTGTTTTATATCATCACGAACAGGCGGACGGCGGTGGTCCGTATGGGAAAAAGGCAGACGAGATCCCGCTCGGTGCGCAGCTTATCGCCATCGCGGATATGATTGACGTGGATTACCATTTACAGCGAGTGGATAGCGTCCAACCGCTTCAAAAAGAGATCGTGGAGCAGTCTGGGAAACGATATACAAAAACGGCGGCGGACGCGATGCTCGCGGTTCTCGATTCGGATACATTGCGCTCGCTTCGCGACGAGAACATTGCACAAACCGCGGCGCGGATATTGCCCGCATGGCAGGTGGACGTGGAAGATGAAGCGATCATGCGCCTTGCCGGACTTGTTTCCAGAATCATTGATAATAAATCGGATTTTACAAAGAAACACACCGTTCAAATCGCAAACAGGGCATGGCTTATGGGCGGGTATTACGGCTTCGACCAGGCCAAGCGGGCAAAGGTCTATCTTGCGGCGTCTCTGCACGACATCGGAAAACTCGCCACGCCAAATGCAATATTGGACAAGCACGGCAAACTTACCGACAGCGAGTTTGATATAATCAAAGACCATATAAGGGGTACATACGACCTGCTAAGCGGGATAACCGGGTTTGAGGAGATCTGCCGCTGGGCGTCAAGCCATCATGAAAAGCTCGATGGGACGGGATACCCTTTCGGGAAAAATGCCGAGGAGCTGGATTTTGTAGACCGCCTCATTGCCTGTACTGACATTTACCAAGCGGTAAGCGAAGCGCGGCCCTATCATCCCGGGCGAAGCCATGAAGACACCATGCCGATATTATGGCAAATGGCGAAAAAAGGGTATATAGACATCGAGATTGTGAAAGATTTTGATACGGTTATGGCAGGATATTCAAACAGAGATGTTCCAGACCCTATGGATGCGGTTTAGTTTCGCACTGGAGTATTGAAGTAAATAGCAAAAGGGTTGCGTACTTTTCAAAGCACGTGACCCTTTTTAGCGCTTCGCGTTAACGGTCCGTTAGGCATTTGCGCAATTTATCAATCAAAATATCATAGCTTGAGTGGTTTTCCAAAAATTTTTCAAAAAAACTCTTGACAATCGGTTTTCGTTATGCTACAACTGTATTAATTCATACAATACAGTTGAGAAGGCGTTTGCACAAAAAATAACATATACATTTTTGGTGTAATCGTGGTATAATAATCAATGTGTGATCATTGTATCAATGAGTTAACAACTTCATAACAACTTGGGTTTATCATACATGCTCGTGAGGCTCACATAAAAATAAATATTACAATCCTGTTCGGAAAAATGGAACAAAACGCTTGCCCCTTGCGTCATACCTCAGGTATGTGTTAAAAATCAGCGATGAGCCTTTTTAACTCGGGATTTAGTATTAGGAGGAAAAACAGTGAAAAAGAAAATAATGCGTCTACTGGCTGCCATAACGGCGGCGATACTGCTTGTTTCGGCGCTTGCAGGCTGCAACAGGAACAATTCGGGAGATCCAGGCAGCCCGGGCCGTCCAGGTGGACCAGGCGGCACGGGCGAGACCCCAGATTACGTTTTCGTGGCCGAGCATATAACGCTCCCAGAGGGAGTAAGAGATATGAATCATCTCGTTTATGCCAATGGCAGGCTTTTCTTTTCGTCATGGTTCTTTGACGAAGAGACAGAGGTATCCGGTACCAGGCTCTTTTCCCTGAATATCGACGGAACGAACCTGGCAGAGCTTCCGAACTATGACCCGGGCGAAGTGCCGGAAGGCGCGATGGGCAGCATTGGCATAAATGGTATGCGCGTCGATGGTGACGGGAATCTCTGGGTGTTCGAGAACGGAAACTTCTGGACGCTTAACATACCGGACGACTTTGACGGAGAAGAGTGGGACACTTGGCAGTTCCATGAAGAAGTAGGCAGCTTAACGGCGATTCGTAAGCTGGACAGCACCGGCGCGGAGATTCTGTCGGTTGATATAAGCGGCCTGACCGGGAGTGCGGGCGGCGCTACGGGCGGCATGGCTGGCGGAGGTACTCACCGTGTGGTTGGCGGTCCGGGCGGTACGATGGACAACTTTTTTATAAGATCCTTTAATATTGACGGCGATGGTAATATTTACATAGCCGGAGAATCCATGATGGGCGGTTCTACAATCTTTGTGCTGACTAATGACGGCCAGTTGCGGTTTCAGATTGATGCAACGAGTTGGATCGACACGCTTGTCAGGATGAGCGACGGTACCATCGCGACCTTAGCATGGTCGGAAACCGGCATGGGGCGCGTGCTTAGGACGATAGATTTTGAGGGCAGAGACTGGGGCGAAGAGGTGGCGGTGCCGCCCAATGCGCACAGCATTATCACCGGCGGCGGGGAACATGCCCTTGTCTTCATGGACGGCAGCGGCCTGTCTAGCTTTGACGTAGATACGGGCGAAATAATGCGGATGCTTAACTGGATCGACAGCGATATCCCCGGCACAGGCATAGGCAACGTAATCATCCTGCCTGACGGGCGCGTGTTATGCACCAATCATGATTGGGATAGATTTTCCGGGATGGGCGTCATGGAACTCATTATCCTCACGCCGGTGCCGTACGACACGCTTCCGCCGAGAACCATTATCACGCTTGCGACCCTCGGTCTCGACTGGCAGCTGCGCAGCGGGATAGTGAACTTCAACAGGACAAACGGCACATATCGTATACAGGTAAACGACTATTCTGAGTTTAACACTATGGACGACTGGAACGCGGGCTTAACCCGTCTGACAACCGAGCTAATTGCCGGTAGGATACCCGATATTCTCGATGTACGCGGCTTGCCGTTTCAGCAGTATGTAGCCAGAGGACTGCTTTTGGATCTGTATCAGTTTATCGACGCTGACCCGGAATTTGGCCGCGGCGACTTCATGGAAACCATATTCCGCGCGACCGAAATAAATGGCGGACTTTATCAAATATTCCCAAATTTTAACATAAACACCATGATCGGAGACCCTGCGGTTTTGGGTCCGGGCATGGGCTGGAACATGAACGAGTTTCGCGATGTACTCAGAGCAAATCCGCAGGCCGATGCGCCACTTGGCATGGGAACGACTAGAAGCAGCTTAATGTGGCAATTTGTCACGATGAGCATGGATGAGTATGTTGACTGGGCGGCGGGCCAGACTCATTTTGACAGCGAAGGGTTTATTTCGCTTCTTGAGTTTGCGGCTACATTCCCGGAAGAGTTTGAATGGGATTGGGACAACTGGATCGACACGCCTGAACTGGTCGGCACCGGCCGGCAGATAATGATGACGCAATGGGTCGGCAGTTTTGATGCCCTCCAGATGCCCAGGGCGATTTTCGGCGGCGGCGATGTAGTCTTCAAAGGTTTCCCGACCGAAAGCAGAAGCGGTCACGTCCTTTCGCTCGACTCCGGCCTTGCAATAACGAGCAGAGCGTCCGACCCGGAAGGCGCCTGGCAATTTGTACGCACGATACTCACAGAAGACTGGCAGCGCGAAAACGTGCAATGGGGCTTCCCGATAAACAGTACTGTGTTCAACGAAAGGCTTGAGACCGCAATGGAGCCGCAATATTGGACCGACGAGGACGGCAATGAGCATAGGATTTCGAACTGGACTGGCTGGGGCGACATTATGATAGAACTCGGACCCGTGACCCAGGAAGACGCCGACATGATACTCGCGCTTATAGACGCGGTCTCCGGGACGTTCAGCCAGAACGAGAGCCTGATGAATATAATCAACGAGGGTGCGGAAGACTTCTTTGCTGGCCGCAGAACCGCGCAGGACGCCGCGAGGATTATACAAAGCCGCGCATCGATCTTCATAGCGGAGCAAACTTAACTAATGTGTTGAAGATTACCGTGTAGGGGCGGCCCTGTGTGGCCGCCCACGGGCGCGCACTGCGCGCCCCTACATGGTGTTGAAAGGGAAGAAACCGGGTGAAGATAAAAGGATACATGGAGCGTTTTAACGGGCGCTCGCGCGATCGAATTAACGGCTGGTTTTGGCTGGCGCCGAGTTTTCTCGGTGTGGCGCTGTTTTACATAGTGCCGTTTTTTGTGATCGTATACTATTCTATGATCGACAACCCAATCCAGGGCAACTTCGTATTCCTGGATAATTTTACTGCGTTGTTCCGAAATCGGGCATTTACGACCGCGGCGGTCAACACATTGCGATTCTCGGCAATCGCGGTGCCGCTTGCGGTTATACTCGCGCTCGCCCTTGCCCTGCTGTTGGAAGCGCGGATACCATTAAAAAGCCAGTTTCGCACATTTTTTCTAAGTCCCATGATGGTCCCAGTGGCGTCGGTCGTCTTGATATGGCAGGTACTGTTTCACTTCGACGGCGCGATAAATGAGTTTCTTGCGCTGTTCGGCATCGACAGGATCGACTGGCTGCAATCAGACCATAACCAGCTTGTCGTAGTGATCCTGTTTTTATGGAAAAACCTTGGCTTCAACATGATACTTTTCATGGCCGCGCTGAGCAATGTCCCGCGAGAGCTGCTAGAGGTCGCGGACGTTGAGGGCGCGGGGCCGTTTTACAAGCTGGTTTCCGTAAAACTCCGCTATCTTTCGCCAACGCTTTTGTTCGTTACGATACTGTCGCTTATCAACTCTTTTAAAGTGTTCCGCGAAGCGTACTTGCTGACCGGGGATTACCCGTACGGCGGACTGTACATGCTGCAGCACTTCATGAACAACATATTTAGATCATTAGACTATCAGAGGCTCGCGTCCGCCGCGGTCGTAATGGCCGTCGCCATGGTCATCATAATAGCGGTGCTGTTCATCATCGAGAACCGCTTTGGAAAGGACGTGGAGGGATGAGCAGGAGTAGAGGACGGCTTATCGGCCGCGCGGTGCTTTTTCTTCTCGCGGCGGTGTTCGCGGTCGGCTTTCTTTTGCCGACGGTGCTGACCGTGACGAACTCTTTCATGACCCAAAGCGAAATAGATGCCAACTATGGCATGATTTTCCAGAGCGCGCGGCCCGGCGGCACCTATGTAGGCGACAGCGTAAATCTAAAGTTCATACCCGACAGGGTAAGCTTTTCTCAGTACGAAACCGTGCTGGTCCGTAGTCCGCAGTATTTGTTGAAGATATTTAACTCAATAATACTTACCATCCCGATAGTTATCTTGCAGATCGGTATAGCGTCGTTTGCGGCATACAGCTTCACGAGGTATAAAGGCAAGTTCAAAAACTTTCTGTTTTTCTTTTATATAGTGTTAATGCTAATGCCATATCAGGTCACTGTCGTTCCGAATTTTCTTGTGGCGGACTGGACAGGCTTATTAAATACCCGGTGGGCGATCATCTTCCCGGGCGCATTCGCGCCATTTTCCGTGTTTTTGCTGACAAAGTTTATGCGTCGCATACCCTCGTCGCTTATAGAGGCGGCGAAGCTTGACGGCGCGAATGAATGGCAGGTGTTTACTCGGATATGCCTGCCGCAGTGTCGAAGCGCGCTGTACTCGATTGCCATTTTGGTGTTTATCGACTACTGGAACATGGTAGAGTTGCCGATTATCCTGCTGTCAGACTCGGCGATGCAGCCATTGTCCGTATACTTGTCCACGATAAACGCGGGCGAGGTCGGTATCGCATTCGCAATAGCGGTGATTTATATGATACTGCCGCTGTTATTGTTCCTCCACGGCGAGGAGGCTCTGGTCGAGGGTATAACGCATTCCGGCTCGGTAAAGGGATAAAATAGGCAATTACAAAACTGTGATTTATAAATAACTTCATTTTGGTTGGGGATTAAGATATGAATACAGAACAGGCTGTAAAAAAAAGAGGATGGGCAAAAAACGCGGCTATCATTTTTCTGATAGTTATGCTGGTTTTGACATTTTTCTCAAATACTATAATGAACCGTGCGCTGCCGGAAGTCGCTGCGCAGTTTGCTTCTCCAGGCACAATTACCGCCAGAATACGCGGGATGGGTACCGTGTCGGCCAACGACAGCTTTGAGGTCATTTTAAACCAGACCCGTACCGTAAGCGAGGTCAACGTGCGCCTCGGCAACGAGGTCGCGGTTGGCGATGTTCTGTTCACGCTGACCGGCGCGGGAAGCGAAGAACTCGAAGAAGCTCGCGACGCGCTTGACGCGCTTGTGCGTGCTTACGAGAGAATGGTAATAAACGCGAGCTTGAACGGAGACTATGAGCGGGAGCTTCGCACAATCCGCATCGCGCGGGAAACTCTTGAAGAAGCGCAGGCCGCGCTGGCAGGTATGCCGTACAGTCCTGAGGCGTTGGCCGCGGCGCAGGTTGCCTTAGGCGCGGCGCGCGCCGCGCGGCACTTGGCCGAAACAAGGGTCGATACAGCCGAACTCGCGGAAGAGGCTGCCCTCGCCGCACGGAACCGAGCGCGGGATTTGCGCAATGATGCAAGAGAGGTGCGGGACGAAGCCCAAGCTACTGTGACTGCCAGAGAAGCTGCTGTAGCGGCTGCGCGCGCCGCTCTGGACGCGCTGACCGGTGCTAATACCGGTCCGATAGATATTCAGATTGCGAATAAACAGGCCGAAATAGCAAGTGTGCAAAATGAGAGAGATGCGGCATGGATTTTTTATGGAGCCAATTACACGGAATTTGCAAGACTTGCCCAAGCGACTCTTGATCCAACCAGCACACTTGATCCGCTGGTTTGGGCCAGTCAGAACCCTGTACAGATGGCCGCTTATGCGTTAATGGTGGAAGCATATGACGATACAAGCCCGCTGCTGCTCGCCTATGAGGAGATAACGAGGCTTGATAACAGGCTCAACACGCTCGCGGCTGAACTTAGCGATCTTCAGCAGCAGCGTCAAGGTCTATTGGGTACAAATTCTACCGAGTACAATCGGCTATTAACTGCACTCAGAAACGCCGAGTCGGCGCTCGCGACGGCAAGAACTGCGCTGAGGACCGCGGAAGACGCGCTCGCACCGCTTGAAACGGCGCTTACAAACGCGGAGAGAACGCTCACTGCCGCCACAGCGGAACTCACAAACGCGGAAAGGGCGTTTACCGAGGCAGGCAGGGCGGTATCCGCGGCCGAGGACGAACTCGAGACGCAAGAGGGTTACCAAGCCGCGTGGCAGGCCGCGAATAATAATATCAGAACTCTGCAAAATACGCTTGAGGACTTGATTTTCGACCTCTCAGAAGAGCAAAAGCGCGACGGGGTGCAAAACGCGATCACCGCGCTGGATATGAGGGATCAGAGGAATCAGATTAACAGAAAACGCGAAGAGATTAGACGGCTTGAAGAAGACGAGACTGGTTCGACAATAGTTTCGACTGTGAGCGGCATAGTCAGGCAGATAAACATTTCCCCGGGCCAGACGACGACAAGCGGTATGCCGCTTGCGGTAATCGAAGTCGTGGATAGAGGATTTTCGCTAAGTTTCCCGGTCACGCTTGAGCAGAGTAGACGGGTTTCAATAGGCGACACCGCCGAGGTCAACCGCGGCTGGTGGGCCACCGGTGATATACACGCCAGGCTGATGTCGATAAGAAATGATCCGCAAAACCCGGCCACAAGCAGGATACTGGATTTTGACATCTCCGGCGAGGTCGAGAGCGGGGAGCAGCTTAATATAACCATAGGCCAGAGAAGCGAGCAATTTGAGGTAATCGTGCCGAACAGCGCGATCAGGTCCGACACCAACGGCGACTTCGTGCTTGTGATACTTTCGAGAAGTAGTCCACTAGGCAATCGCTATATCGCGACGCGTGCGGACGTCATCGTCCTCTCGTCCGACGATACGCACACCGCGGTCACCGGCGGTTTGTCAAGCTGGGATTTTGTTGTAACAACTTCAACAAGGCCGATAGAACCCGGGATGCAGATAAGGCTTGTTGATAATCCTTAGGGCGGGGCGGTCGTAGCCCTGTAGGGGCGAACTGTGTTCGCCCGTGAAATATAGCAATCCCGACGGGCGGCAAAATGCCGCCCCTACACGAAGCCGGGGGGGTGGCCAGCGTGAAAAAGAAAATACCCGTTATTGCGGCCAACGCCCTGTGTCTGATCGCTTTTTTCGCGTGCCTGATTGCGTCCAATTCGATCCGAGGCACTCTTCGCAGTCAACAGGCGGCAAGGACCTGGGCCGGGCAAAGCGGCGAGCGTTTTGCGCAACTCTCAGTTTTCATCCCGGACGGCGTTACATTCGATGCAGAAGCGCGCCATAACCTGCGCTCGGCTATAGACAGAGCGTTGATCGCCGCCTCGCTTGAGGCGAGCGGGGAGCGGACGTTGTACACAGAAGCTTGGTCCGCGGTTGGAAACACTTTCGTCGGCGGTAGACGGGGGTCTTGGCCGGTGCAGGTACACGGGGTCGGCGGTGACTTTTTTCTATTTCACCCGCTGCGCCTGAGGGACGGCAGTTACTTTTCCCCGAACGACCTTATGAGAGATCGCGTCGTGCTTGATGAAGAGCTTGCCTGGCTGCTGTTCGGCTCTGTGCATGTCGCGGGCCTTGAGGTGACGATTGGTGATAGGCAGCATATAATCGCCGGCGTCGTCGCGCGCGATGATGATTTCGCAACCAGAAGGGCATATGACGGCGGTGCAGGGATGTTCATGTCATACGAGTCACTGCGGGAAATCGCCGGCGACGGCTTTAGAATAGATAGCTATATGATGGTGCTGCCCGACCCGATAACAGGCTTTGCGCGCGATATCCTGACCGAGGCTTTCCCTGCAAGTGACGCGCATATTGTTGAGAACAGCGCGCGGTACTCGCTTTCAAACACGTTTAGTAACATCAGGTCGTTCGGGCAGCGCAGTGTGCGCACAGATGGAATGATCTACCCCTACTGGGAAAACGCCGCCCGCATCACTGAGGACTGGCTCGCGCTGCTTTTGGTTATGACGCTTGCATTTATCGTGTGTCCGGCAGTGTTCGGCGTTATTTACGGCGTAAAACTCATTCGCTATTTGTTAAAACGCGGCAAAGGCACTTTTGCCAAAATGAGAGATGAACGCGCTGACCGCGAGGCGGAAAAATATCTGATAAATAATATATCGCAATCTGTGGCATACAATGTTGATGATATTATACGCGAGGTCAAACAAGAAGAAAAACAGGAGATTAAGTGATGGCCAACATTACTTTCAATAACGTCCGAAAAGTCTATCCCAACGGCGTGGTCGCCGTGGCGGACTTTTGTATGGAGATCGCCGATCAGGAGTTCGTTGTGCTGGTTGGCCCCTCAGGGTGCGGCAAGTCCACAACTCTGCGAATGATCGCGGGGCTGGAAGACATAACGGATGGGGAGCTTTATCTTGGAGACAGGCTAATAAACGACGTGATGCCCAAGAACCGCGACATCGCCATGGTATTCCAAAATTACGCGCTTTATTCGCATTTGACGGTTTTCGATAACATGGCGTTTGGCCTGAAACTCCGCAAAGTCCCGAGAAAAGTCATACGCCAAAAGGTAGAAGACGTCGCAAAAGTACTCGATCTGGACGGGCTTTTGCAAAGAAAGCCAAAGGCGCTCTCCGGCGGACAGAGGCAGCGCGTCGCGCTTGGGCGCGCCATTGTGCGTGACCCGGCCGCGTTCTTGCTGGATGAACCGCTGTCTAATCTTGACGCAAACCTGCGCACTCAAATGCGCTCTGAGATAAAAAAACTGCACTACCGGCTGGGCGCGACGTTTGTGTACGTCACGCACGATCAGACGGAAGCGATGACAATGGGCGACAGGCTTGTCGTCATGAAAGACGGATTCATACAACAGGTGGACACACCGCAGAACTTATACGACCGCCCGTGCAACTTGTTCGTCGCCGGTTTCATCGGCTCGCCCAAGATGAATAATTTCGAGGCAGAGCTTCAGCGGCGAGACGGCGGCGTTGCGGCCGTGTTCGACGGAGGGGTGCTGACCATCCCCGCTTCGCGTCTGGCGGATGGGTCGCTTGGCAGCCATATCGGCAAAAGCGTTATCCTCGGCGTAAGGCCGGAAGATTTCCATTTGGAGAGCGAACATGCAAGTATTGTGAGTTCCTGCCTGATAGACGCTCGGGTGGAACTGTCGGAACAGATGGGATCAGGCGTGTATCTTTACGTCATGTGCGGCAGTACGCAGCTTATCGCGACATTGCCGACGCAGGGCGCGGCGCGGCATGGCGAAAACGTACGGCTTGGCATTAACTGCGATAAGCTGTACATATTTGATAAAGACAGCGAAGAGATAATCGTGAATAATACAATTTAAATTGAGAAAGGAGCGGTAAATTTGAAAGATTTTGCAGGAAAAATCGCATTTATCACAGGAGGAGCTTCGGGAGCGGGGCTTGGTCAGGCAAAACTGTTCGCAAAAGAGGGGATGAAAGTCGTCATTGCGGACGTGCGTCAAGACGCGCTGGACAAGGCAATTGAGGAAATCGTCGCGTACGGCGCGAAGAGGGACGACGTCCTGGCAATCCAGGTTGATCTAACCGACCGCGAGGCATACACAGCGGCCGCCGACAAAGTTGAATCGGTTTTCGGAGGGCCGCCGCATCTGCTTATCCAGACCGCGGGGGTCAATTCGTTCGGGCCAGCGGAAGCGTCCACATTTGACGACTACGACTGGGTCATGGGCGTTTGCCTCGGCGCCGTGGTGAATGGGCTTGTGATCTTCGTACCGCGCATGATTCGTGCGTACGCGGGCAAAACGGCGTGCCATGTCGCCGTTACATCTTCATGGGGCGCGTTTATGGGCGGGCCGACGACCGCGCCTTATTCCGCGGCCAAAGCGGCGGTGAACTCACTCATGTACAGCTACCACGACTCGCTTAAACCATACGGATTCGGGGCGACGGCGCTCTGCCCGGCCAACATAAACTCGCAGATAGGGGAGACGGAGAAGCTCCGCCCCGCGCATTTGAAAAACACTGGCTATAACGTGACGGAAAAGACGATGGGCGTTCTAAGCTCAATCCACGCACACGGCATGGATCCGATTGTGCTTGCCAATTGGTTAAAGAAAGCTATCGAAAACGAGCAGGTGATTTGTCTGCCGTATGAAAATTCGCAGGAAACGCCAAAAGAGGGCGGCCCCATAA
>Ga0123355_10007519_pt1 | contig 16344 bp, 12 predicted proteins | sample TergutEmb28metaG_3_FD_89872 | JGI IMG/M metagenome (GOLD analysis project Ga0123355, IMG submission 89872) | Embiratermes neotenicus P1 segment gut microbial communities from Petit-Saut dam, French Guiana - Emb289 P1 | ecosystem: Host-associated > Arthropoda: Insects > Digestive system > Gut ...
GGCTATTATCTCCGTAACCGTTCTACTTTGGACATAGGTGTTTTGGGTTATATCGGTATAGTATAACATAAGGAACACCCTCCCGAAGTCTGGTCCGTTCCTCATGTTACACACCGTATATTAATTTATTTATACCCATGTAGTCTAATAAGAGGGAGAATCTCTGCTGCAGATTGGCAGTCAGTGGAACTGCAGGTGTTCGTGTCTGCAGAAGTTACGATCCGATTTGTTTCTGTAAGTGAAGTGATTTTATATATATATATATATATATATATATATATGTCCAAGGCATGTTAATAAGAGGGGAATCGCTGGTGCAGATTGGCAGGCAATAGAACTGCAGGTGTTCCTGTCTGCAAAGATAAGATCCGAAATGTTTCTGTAAACGAAGTGCTGCTAGGTAAGTGACACTTGCCTGCTAGACAACATCAAACTTGCTGACCAGTGGCACAGTGTTTCAAGGCGCTCCATATCGCCTACCAGCAGCTCCGAACCTCTAAACAGCTCCGGAATCCCACTGAATTCTTCACTCTACTACGCCATGAATTCCACAGTCTCTCCCATCTTCTCGAACATTTGTGACCCTGAGTTCAATTTGACCCCTCCAGTTACCTGCAGTACCACAACAACCAACCCACAATTGAAAGGGGCACTGCTGTCACAGTAACTGCACCGTAACACTCCACCGATAGCCTGCACTGACATATTGCAAGCAGCTCTGGCTGTCTTAGCTCTGTTTATCACTACTACCACGCATATCTCCTGCTCCACTACTGTTGCCTATCCTCCCATTTGCCGTATATTTACTTTATGACGTTGTGTGTGTTTTATGTGTGTACGTATGTGTGGGGGGGGGGCTCCTCTGTGTGGGTGTGTTTGTGTGTGTGTATGTTTGTTTCGTCGGTGGACTATAGCAACAAGAAGAAGGCATCATATCCTTGAAAGCATCTTGCAAGGGCCATTGTCACAAGGCAACTATGAGTACAGACGGTGTCACGGTCTGATGTTTCAAACTGTGATGCAGCAAATTCACGACAGACATAAATAAAATACAGTACGAATTTAAAGGCACGCAGTTTATTGAAGCAATATTCTACTCTCTGGAAATTCGCGGTTTCGATTCCCGGTGTTGTCATTGAAATTTTTCATTGGCGTAATTCTTCCGGCCACACTATGGGATTTACCCGTGTTCTAACAGACACGTTCACCAGGAATACCTCCCAGGGACGGTGTGTTGTTATATAAGCGGCTGGTGCTTAGGGATGACAAAATTATCATCTTTGTGTGTTGTCAGGAAACCTGGGAGCCTGAAGCTCCTAGAATCCTCGGGGCTGTCCACGGCTGTAGTGGGTTTGCTTTACTTATTATGTATCTTATACATGCATTTCAATTAGAATCGTGTCAGTGGGTCAAATTACGTACAGATATTATCAGTACTGAATGTTACGTTGGGAACTGTATGAAATGAAGTGGGTGTGGCTCAATTCCGGGTACTGTTCCTGCAATTTTCTAGAAAACGGAGGCAAACCGCGATTGACGCCATCACTTTAGCTGGTCTCAGGGCAGAGAAGTCAGTTCCGGACTGCTGTACTGTCAACAGTTTGACTTCCGAATTCAACAGCCAGGTAAGGACAGCAGCATTGTGACAGTTTGACACCGCACTGTTGCAAGCCGCACACAAACATGTCAGATCGTGACTCTGAACCTTCCCTAAGATGTAAATATGTAACTAATGACTTCGCCGGTTTGTCAGCTTCTCTATACCCATGCAGCCTACGGAAGTTGTGTCACATGTGCACGCACGTGTCACGTACAGCACTGCACTGTGTGGCAGTTCGAGAAGCGGCGACACGAGTGCCAACTGCTGTGTGAAAACCTAATAGGCATTTTGTTATGCTGATTTCAAACTTTCACGTTGTTCTGAATGTTGTATTCTTCTTTTGGGAAATTCCCGACGTCTGAATTATATGTTCCGACGTTTCGGAACGCTCTGTCTCTTCCATCTCCATGAGCGGTGTAAGCAGACTAAGTCAAGCCAAGCCGTACTAACCTAAACCAGGCCAAGCCAAGCCAAGCTAAGGTGTTAGCTGGGGCAGAGACTTGCGCGAAGCGCAATTCGACGTCCGCATGTCTGTTAGCCATTCCTGCTTTTGACCGCATTGCTGGGCTCAGTAACAGAAAGCTAAACTCTAACAGTGGATAGCCCATCACGGGCGGAAGAGCTGCTTATATAACAGAATTCCGTTCCCGACAGAGAGATCACTCTTCCTATTCAGTAGGAGACCCTGCATACCCATCCTTTGTGTAGCCCTCTTCCTGACCTGATCGATGTGAGGCGACCAGGTGAGCCGTGTACGTAGGGTCACCCCAGATAACGAGTTGTTTCGACCCATTTAATTGATTAACCGAAGAGTGTTACTGGTGAGGCTGAATGAAGCAGGACATAGGATGAGGTTTTTGGGGTATAAAGCGAAATATTTTGGCTCGAAAATAGTCAGAGCCAGTCGCAAGTTTGGGCGACTGGAAGGGGCGGATCACAGTAGAGAATCAGTCTGTGGAGTTCAAAGAACCTAAGTGGAAACCAGTTGTACGTATTTGAGGGAGAAAGATCGTTGTATCGGAGTGAGAAATGTGAGCCTTGGGATGGTATTGATCAAACCCTTGTGTTTCAGTTAGTTGTCTCCTTTCTTTAAGCGTGTGCACGACCATCTCATTACACCCAGCATGCAGACTGCGGTGTCTGACATGGATAAAAGCGTCCTAACCGAGCTGGAGTGTCCTGCCTGCAAGCAGTACATGGTGCCTCCCATCACCTTCTGTCTGGGTGGCCACAACATCTGCAACACCTGCAGACCGACAGTCTCAATTTGCCCAACCTGCAAACAGAAGTTCTCGAAATCCACAAATATCTCTCTGGAGAACCTCTCACGGCAGATGAAGTTTCCTTGTCGATACAGTAAGTATAGATGCAAGAACACATTACCTTATAATGAGTTCCGCGAACACGAAGCCATATGCTGCTACAGGCCACAGACGTGTCCAGTGGACTACCTGAGGCTCAAAATGATATGCACTTGGAGTGGAATTGCCAAAGAAGTTAAAGAACACCTTCAGACAGTGCACAAGGATCTCTGTGAGGTTTACGATGCTATGTACTTGCACCTACTGCCAAGTTCCATTGCTACTAGTTACAGCTACAAATTTTTATTTGCGTACAACGAAATTTTCTGTTTTCGCTTGCGAATTGAGAGTGGATTATTATTTGTGATTTTGCATTATATTGGTCCAGCAGAAAATGATTTGAAATACCAGTACACAGTTATGGTCTGGAATAATGAAAACACAGAGAATGTTTTGGTGACTCATCTTGTCAGAAGGTTTACTGAAAATGAGGATGACGTGTTCTTCTCAAAAAAGTGTTTGAAACTGCACTGTGACAACATGGAGCGTTTTACAAATGAAAAGGGTGAATTGTTTTTTGTGATAAAGATATTGAGAATGGACGACTGATTGTTGCATTATGAGAAAACTAAGCACGGTTAAGTCCTTTACGTGACATATAAAGTACATATGAAACAAACGCAAATGTATATATATATACATAAATGGGCTTCCGCCTTGAAATTTATACTTTTTGAAGTGAATTGATTAAAGCAATAAACTTGCTAAAAATGTACCCATTTATGTAATTGTGAAAATATTATTACATTATAGACTAACAACATTGTGGAGGAATTTACGGGCATTCTTTAAGCATTATTACAGATAATGGGTAGTTGAAGTTTGATGTTGGTGAGGGTACAAGTCTTGTGCAATTTTTTGCTGTGCCTGTTGAGTGTTTCGTGTTGATTCGAAGAACTTTGTTTCCCAATATCCAAGTGTCTATCAGTAAGGATGACATCACTGTGTTTTTGACATGTTTAAAACAATAGAATGTCATGGCAGACTTATCTTTCCTAGTCCCACACATCCCGAAACTTGATTGCTACAAAGAGGCTGTGCCTTAGAAATTCTTTCCCATGTGAATCATCATTAAGTTTGATATTTTAGCGTGGCCCTTTGCACTGTGATAGCAGTACCTGAGGGGTTATTCAATACTTCAGACCATGGGTACACAAAGTTTCCAAAGATACAGTAACCCACTTAAAATTCTAGATGCCATTATTGTGACAAGAAGCAAGTTTAATACTGAATTCCCACAAATATTAGCACGAAATTACATAAATTATTTGCCCCGCTGATCCTGCACCTGGAATTTGTGTGCCCCCTCTTTAGAGGGTAAAAAATTGGGCTGAGATCCTGGATTTATTTATGCCCTGTCACCAAATTCACTTGTTAAAAAAAGGTTGGATTCATAAAGAAACCTGACGTGGTGGTCTCAGAATAGCAGGCTGAATGTGTGTAGGTGCAAAGAATGTTTGCCACTGTGATACCTGAGATTGTGGTTAGTTTGAGTGGTTGTATGTCATAGCAAGTAGTGGCAACACTGTGATATGGTCATTTTTATTGCTAAATACAGTGGTGTATGCTAGAACGAACGTGATTTGTTCTAGAAACTCGTTCAATATCGCTTCTTTTCGTTCTAGCATACATTGAAATATATGTTCTTAGATTTAGTCCGTTCCAGGCCCACAGCCTGCAGGAAAGTTACCATCCAACACAACCATCTGAACGGGAAAATTGCACGATACAAAATAAAAACTTGTATTTGAAAATTAATTTACAATTAATTTTAAAATTATTGTTGTTTCTAAAGAGCAAATAAGCAGATAAATGAACTAAACTTGGAACTGAAAATTATAAACCATAACAATGATGGTGAATGACGCTCTAATCAAAGCGAGAAAGTCCAACACCTCATGATCACGCGTACTACGTCGACCGATAATATTCCTCCGTGTTCGTTGTACCGTCCTGATTTTATTGATAAAACTGAAGATATCTTTCAAACATCCGGCATACCACAATTATCAAGGATTAATAATTCTCCAGTCTGCTGTTATTTGTGATGCCGCCGTTCTTATTGGCCTTCTTGCTTCAATTATTATCCTTATTTTATATTAGGTTTGTTTCCTCATGTGTTCTATAAAATATAATTACATCCGTTCTGTGGCCTCAAATGACATACTTTTTTCAATATTGTTACATAATTCTTCCGTACATACGGTTGAAATTGTACGTGTTTATTTTTTCGCAATATGTAATTCAATTGTTGACTGTTTTAATGTAATTTTTTAAACTAATTGTTCATTTAAAGCACCAAAATTTAGTACGGAATATTGCTTTTTGCTGTCTGATGTAGAAGTTAAATCAACAATGCTTCAAAATTGTTGACATGACATGTAGATATGTTGTTGATTGTGTGAGAAGAATAGGGTAATGTGGCGAATCTTGACTGCTGAGCACTGATGCTGCAACATAATTTTCCTCTATAACATAACCCTAAACATGGCACATATTAAATTGCTGGTAGGTCTTCCTGTATTGAATGTGTGAAATTGAAAACTGTAGCCACTCTTTAAGTCACAGAGTTGTGATGCTGTTTTACAAAGCGAATATCGTGAACAGTAAGTCTCTGTATTTCAGGCAGCTGTAGTTGAATATTTGTCTGAAGTTTTAGGGAGTATAAAATAATTTTAACACCACTGTACATGAGAAAAATCTGGATAATTATATACAATTTCATGCTGTTACAATCTTCCACCAGCCAAACAGGGTCCACATTATGTGTCAAGGTATCTCTTCTTATCAATTGTTTAATCACACCACTGAAAGTTTGGTAAAGATATCCCACTGTATTATTTTATGAAACCAATTTGGTGCACAATTTATTCTCATTGTATTTCGTCATTCATTACGAAGTGTCATATAAATAGAGTTGCTCCTCCTGATGATGGAACTGGAGAGCTCGAAACGTGTAGAGTTTATAAATAAAGTTGACAAATACCTTAAGTATTAATTCTGCAAAATGTTGGTTTTATTTATAAGATATTCTAGTTCTCCTGTCGACAGGACATAAAAAAGTTCCAACTGTACAATTTAACTGATTTGGCACACTTTCTTCAAAGATCAAATTGCACCAATTTTTATCAGTTTTTTAATGACGAACTATAGAATTACCTTCAATTGTTTTTTGTTTTTTTAAAGCGTAAATTGTGAGCCAAAAATGGTAAATGGGATATCAGCTGGATTTAAGTTATAATTTTTAAATCATGATCCCAAACGAACTCATGTTTATTGATAGCTGGACTGCAAGAATACTCTGTTAATGGAAAACATGAGACAAAACACTGCTGACATTAGATGGACAAATATTGTTTTGCAGTCAATTTTAGATGATACAATTTGCAAAAACAGTTACATCTAGATTTCTTGTTTACATCTTCTTAGAACCAAATATTTTCTAAAATTTAAGAAGACATTTGTGGCATCATGAAATGTTACTGGAGCATTGCTCAGAGCAAAGAATTGCTTTGTGAAAATGTCTGCATGAAGAATCAATTTTATTTTAAATGTGAATTTTATGTTCGTGAATTGCTGAAAAAATTATGAATACTGTTACCTCTTACATTAAATTATGAAATTAATAACATACTTCAGTATGTCGTTATGGTAAAATTGTTGATAAAATGTGGCAGCATATGTATTTCGAGTCCTGATTAAGTGTCTGTATGTTGTGCGCTGGTCAGGATAAAAAAAATTAACTTTGTGCTACTTGCAAGTGCATTGGTTGGTATAATAATACACATTTTCTCTCCTTCGTTATTTACTTCTCTTCTTCTCTGCCCTGAAGGCAGACAACAGGTGTCTTCGGAAAGGTGGTGACTGTCAGACAGCGTATTGTAACATCTGGAGATTTACAGTATTGTAGCTGATGGAGTTCATACAAATTACTGTCAGATGCAGCTTAATTGGAGAGTAACAAGTAACATGTTCTATCATTGCAACTGATTGGTTACTGCAGCTGTAAAATATGTTGGTGGTTTGAAAATAACAAGCATAAATATTGTATAAGTACAACTCTGTGCTGATAGAAATGACGTCACGTAGTGCAGTGACACAAGACAGATGAATCATCGATATACACCTGAAATGTGTAGGGCAGCTGTATTAACTGTGTATAAATTACAGTATCAGCCACTGGTGTAATGTATGTAGCGTGATACAGGGCGTGACAAAAACAAAAGCTCGCAAATAATATTTTTTTAATTCGAAATTTTTTAAAATTATTGTGCCTGGATAAGATAGTGTATTGACATCAGAGGCCAGTGAATGCGCAAAGACAATTGTTAAACAAGTGTTGCTGAAGGAAATAAAAAAGTATTATCTGGACATAAAACAGCAAAATTCAGACTTCCATATTCAAAGCAGCAAATTAGGTTTCGCCCGGTCTGCCAGTAAGGTTCCTGTTGCCGGAGTGGGAACAGGGTGCAGGAGCGTCTGGACAGAGACACTGCAGCTGCTTCTAAATGTTTCGAAATAATTTCAGTTGAAACAAAATTTCAATTCACGCGCTCATATAATAGCGCCTTCTCTAGGCTTTTTAAGTTTCTCATATTTTTCCGCTAGTTACCTTCCTTATACAACGCCGTCGTCACAAAGACGCCATTTTGAGACGCAACTACAACTGACTGTCAAGTTAACAGCTCACTGCAACACAATCTATGATGTTGAGCGCCCACACGAATTCCATCCTACTTATCGGCTAGCAGATATATTAACATTGAAATATATGACCAGTACCTATGTGACAGTGCACTGATTGGAAGGACTACGTGGAGGAACGGTGTCGTTTGAAGGTAAAAATTTATTACTGCAAATTAAATAACCGTGTATTATTTTTATAATTATACACATGATCTTTTGTTTCCATTTCTTTATCATTGTATATATGGTTCTGTTTTGTTTGCTTTTGTTTAATTTTGTAAACTTTGTGTCTCTATGGTTATGTTTATGCGTTCTTATTAATACATATGTTCTGTGTACTTTATTACTGCCACAACCAATTTGCAGTTAATAATTATATCGTATCAAATATATGTATATATATATTTATATACATGCAAGCAATTGAGAGGGAGAATCTCTGCTGCCGATTGGCAGTTAGTGGAACTGCAGGTGTTCCTGTCTGCAGAAGTTACGATCCGAATTGCTTCTTTAAACGAAGTACTGCGAGGTAAGTGACACATGCCTGCTAGAGAACGACGCACTTGCTGACCAGTGGCACAGTGTTTCAAGGTGTTCCATATCGCCTGCCAGCAGCTCCGCACCTCTCAACAGCTCCGGAATCTCGCTGACTCCTTCTGTATGTTCTGCCATGAATTATACTATGTCTTACATCTTCTCGATCATTTGTGACCCTGAGTTCAATTTGACCCCTCCAATTAATTGCAGTACCAAAACAACCAACCCACAATTGCACGGGGGAAGAGGAGTCACAGTAACGGCCTACACTGACGTATTGTAAGCAGCTCTGACTGTCTTAGATCTGGTTAACACAATTTCGAGGCACATCTCCTGCTCCAATAGAATTGCCTATCGTCCTATTTGTTGTATTTTACTTTGCGAAGCTGTGAGTGTTTTTATGTGTTTGTGTGTGTGTTTGTGTGTGTATATTGGTGCCATCGGTGGACTATAGCAACAGGAAGATTACATCATGTCCTTGAAAGCGTCTTGCAAGAGCCATTGTCCAAGGCCTCTACGAGTACGGACGGTGTCTCCGTCTTATATTTGAAACAGTGATACAGCAAAATCACGACAGATGTAAATAAAGTACAGTACGAATTTATGGACCCGCAGTTGATTGAGGCAATGTTCTACTCTCCGGAAGTTCGCGGGTTCGATTCCCGATGTCGTGATTGAAATTATTCATTGGGGTATTAATTTTGGCCACACTATGGTTTTGACACATGTTCTAACAGAAAAGTACACCAGAAATACCTCCCGGGGTGGGGGTGTTGGTGGTAAAAACGGCCGGTGCTTAGTGCTGACAATCTTTTCATCTTCGTGTGTTGCCAGGGAATCTGGAACCCTGAAGCCCCTAAAATCCTCGGGCCTGTTCGGGACTGTAAAGTTACTTATTTATATTTTTATTTATCTTATACTTGCATTTCAATTAGAATCGTGTAAGTGGGTCAAATTCCGTACAGATATTATCGGTACTGAATGTTACGTTGGAAACTGTATGGAATGAAGAAGGCCTGGCTCGATTCCAGGTACTGTTCCTGTAATTGTCTAGAAGACGGAGGCAAACCGCGATTGACGCCATCACTTCAGCTGGTCTCAGGGCAGAGAAGTCAGTTCCCGACTGCCCTACTGTCAACATTTTGACTTCCCAATTCAGCTGCCAGATAAGAACAGCAGCATTGTCACAGTTTTGACACGGCACTGTTGCATGCTGCACACAAACTGTCAGATCGTGACTCTGAATCTTCCCTATGATGAAAATATGTAACGTGTGACGTGTCCGGTTTGTATCAGCTTTTCTATGCCCACGCAGCCAACGGACGCTGTGTCTCGTGTGTATGCACGTGCCACGTACAACATTGCACGATGTGGCAGTTAGAGAGGCGGCGACAGGAATGCCAACTGCTTTGTGAATTCCTATTAGGCATCTTTTTATGCTGACTTCAAAGTTTCTGCTTGTTCTGAACGTTGTATTATATTTTTTGGCGATTTCCCGGTTTGAAATATATGTTCCGACGTTTCTGAACGCTCTGTCAATTCCGTCTCAATGAGCGGTGCAAGCAAACTATGTCAAACCAAACCACGCCATACTAACCTAAGCTAGGCCAAGCCAAATCAAGCCAAACCAAGCCAAGCCAAGCCAAGACATGTCATTGTGTCAACTGCGGGCGGAGCCTTGCGCGGAGCGCAAATCGTCTTCCGCTTCTCTGATAGCCTTTTCTGCGTTTGAGCGCATCTCTTGGACCTTTAACAGACACCTGGACACTAACAGGGGGATATGCTTACTGTAAGGATATTGAAGTCAGTTTGAGTGTCGTGATTGATCACGCCAAAGACTAGGGCCTAGGTTGACTTGGAATACTTAGGGGAGGAATAAGCGGCGGTTGTTTGCTCTATGCGTTCTGAGTCCAGAATGTCTCAGGCGCAAAATGGATGTATTCGGCTTTTGTCATAAGCTTAGTGAAGCCACCGCGCACGGTGGACAGTGTGTGGGACGTGCCCGACTTTGCATTGTATACCGTGGCACTTCCCTTACAACTGAAGAAAAATCACGGAAAATCCTTAGTCAGGTTAACCGAAGGACGATCAGTTGGTAAACGCCGAGCGCGATTCATTTTATCGATTTAGACATAGCTGGTGATGGCCTCGACTGGCCTGCTGGCCCTGCCGCCCTCGGTTTCTCTTGAGGCGAAGTGGTCAGCCGTCGGTCAGATTAAGTGTCTGCCGAGTTGCCCAAAAAGGGGGTTAGCCACATCAGCTAACTTTTTGGTAAAGATCTGTCAGGGCTCTGATATGGTAGGGAAACAGTCGAACGTACAGATCCAATTGTATCTGCCTATTACGTACGTACCAGGGACACGAGTATCTACGCGAATATACTTGGATTTTAACACCTTTAGCCCCCGGAAATATTTGCGGGCAGTGACCTACTACGCGGACACACATAATCCATCACCAAGCCCAGCTATGTAAAGCCAGAATGTTACCTGGGGGCAGAAATTTGCGCGAAGAAATATTCGACGTCCACGTTTCTGTTAGCCATTCCTGCGTTTGACCGCATTGCTGGACTCAGTAACAGACACCTAAACTCTAACAGGTGATAGTCCATTCCAGGCGGAAGAGCTTCTTATATAGCAGGACTCCGTTCTTGACAGAAAGGTCACTCTTCCTATTCAGTAGGGGACCCAACATACACGATTTTTGAGTAGCCCTCTTCCTGACCTGATCGATGTGAGGCGACAGGCGAGTCGTGTATTTTGGGTCAACCCAGACAACGAGTTGTGTCGACCAATTTAACTGGTTCATCGAAAAGGGTTAATGGTCGGGCTGGACGAAACAAGACAAAAATGAGTTTTTTGGGGTATCTATAGCGAAATGTTTGTTTCGAAAATAGAGCCAGTCGCATGTTTGGGCGACGGGAATGGGCGGCTTACAGTAGAGAAGCAGGCTTTGGAGTGCAAAGAACCTAAGTGGAGGACAGTTGTACATATTTGAGCGAGAATCATCGTTGTATCGGACTGAGAAAAGTGAGCCGTGGGATGGTATTGATCAATTTGTTGTGTTTCAGGTAGGCGTCTCCATTCTTTAAGCGTGTGCACGACCGTCTCGTTACACTCAGCATGCAGACTCCTGTGTACGACATGGGTAAAAGCGTCCTGACAGAGTTGGAGTGTCCTGCCTGCAAGCAGTACATGGTGCCTCCGATCACCTTCTGTCTGGGTGGCCACAACATCTGCAACACTTGCAGACCGACAGTCTCAAATTGCCCAACCTGCAAACAGAAGTTCTCGAAATGCACTAATATCTCTCTGGAGAACTTGTCGCGGCAGATGAAGTTTCCTTGTCGATACAGTAAGTATAGATGCAAGAACACATTACCTTATAATGAGTTCCGCGAACACGAAGCCATATGCGGCTACATGCCACAGACGTGTCCAGTGGACTACCTGAGGCTCAGAAGGATATGCACTTGGACTGGAACTTACAAAGATATCAAACAACATCTTCTGACAGCGCACAAGGATCTCTGTGAGGATTACAATGGTGCGCTCATCATTGTCCTGCCAAGTTCCAAAGCTTCTACTTTCAGGCAAAAGTTTTTTTTTGCGTACAACGAAATTTTTTGTTATCGCTTAATAATTCAGTATGGTACAATGTTTGTGTTTCTGCATTATATTGGTCTGGCAGGAAATGATTCGAAATACCAGTACAGAGTTATGGTAAAAAATAATGAAGATACGGAAGGTCTTATTGTGACTCATCAGGCAAGAAGCTTTAATAAAACTGAGGATGATTTGTTGAATCGAAAAGACTGTTTGAAACTGCATTGTGACTACATCGAGCGTTTTAGAAATGAGCAGGGATATTTGACTGTTTCGGTGGAGATATTTGGGGTCGATGACTGATTGTTGCATGAAGACTGAACTAAGCAGGATTAAGTCTTTTCGTGGCACATTATGTACATTTGAAACACACACACACACACACATGTATATAAATATATATGCTATAACCGGCCAAATTTCAAATTCGGGAACATGAACTCTACCCAGGGAATATAACGCGTGGTATTCACAGGAAAATTTAAATATCTACCGACTAGATAACATGAGGGATATTTCTGGTTAAGCCTCTTCAGTTTTATTCTCACTGCCACTAAAAGTTTTATTCTGTAATATTCACAATCAAATTAAATGTGTCCGGCACTGTTAGAAATTGTACCAACAAAATACAGCTCTTTATATTCGTCACGCTTCCCTTCAACCTACTCACACGAATGCCCGCTAAGAAGTCCTCCCCCAGCCTGTCTAGCTTCACGGCCTCTACTCTCCTCAAGCTAATTGCTGTATGATTGATTACGCCCAAAGGGACATAGAAATTACTGTTCCCAGGGAGATAACGCGGCAATATTGTTGTAACCCAAGTTAAAAGCAAGGCGCCTCCAATCGCGCAATAAACACAGTCATGAAATTAAAACCAGTAACCTTAAAGTTCTTACGTTCACAATGTAGCAGTGTATTGTATAGAAGGGAAATTATTTCTCACGTATATTTAGCCTGTCTCGTCGTCAAGTAAATTTTTGATCTGGCTTCGAACCAAGGCCAACGGTAACAATATATATATATATACATATATATACATATATATACGGGCTTCCGCCTTGAAATTAATATTTTCTAAAGTGAATTGCTTAAAGCATTGTACCAGCAAAAATTGTACACAATTATGAAATTGTAAATATTGTATTGTAAACTCACAACATTGTGGGAGAATTTATTTATTTAAGCATTATGACAGCTAATGGGAAGTTGACGTTTGATGTTGTAGAGGGTACAAGTCTTGTGAAATTTAATGCTGTGTCTGTTAACGTGACCAAAACATATGTACATACAACGCTGTAGGTTTCATGTCAATGTGGTAATCTAGAAGCAAAGAAAGTTTTCGTCGGACATTGTGCTGTTTTCAACAACGCTAATGAAAATTGGGTCACTTCAAAGATTTAGATTGCAATAAAAAGCACAATAGAAATCTTTCGTTAGGTGACTCAAATATTCGCCGACATTAATATTCGTCACCTTTACAGTAACGCTGTTCTTCACAATCCTACTTATTCTGGTAGTGTGAAAGTTAAAGTTTATCAAGTCTGTTGACTTGCCAAACGCAGATGATTTAAACCGCTACATGTTACAGCTATATGCGGCAATTTGGAAGCAATTAAAGCTTTTGTCGAAAATGTTGTTCTGTTATGCAACAATGATAAATATGTTGATATACTCTGAGTCTTTGAGAAACAAACTGCAGTTTAGAATCCCTTTTTGTAGAGAGTAACGCGAACTGATATTAACTGACAAAAACGCCCCTGTCCTCCATAATGCTGCTGTGTACTTTAGTGTGATTTTTACCAATTTATTGCTATTTAACAAATATCCGTTAAGATGACCAACAAAATATAAAATCCCCCCTTCTGTTTCAACTGCTTATGACAGTCTAATAGCATCAAACGCTTTCGTCTATGAACGGTCTGCTTTAGAAAGAAATGATATTGTAGTCATTCTGCTGTGACGGTGGATGCAAAAGTTATAACTTTTAAAGTCCTTCTGTACAACATTAAAATTGTTGCAAAATTGAACTTAATTACTTTAGTACATCTGCTATACACTTCGCAGTGTAAAGACCACATTTAGACTTTATATACAAACTGCTGGTGTATCGAACAGACATTTATTGGGATGAATACTGAATGTGATGTAAGCCCATTAATTCATCCAACTGTGTTTCAGAACTTACGATGGGTGAAGTGTTCAGTTGAAAGTGAAGCTGATGTCAATAGTTCCATATTTTAAGTATTTACCCACTTTGCCAGTTTTGTTTTCCACAGCACTTGTGGTACATTGGAATTATGTTTATACGTTTGTACAGGAAGGTGCTGAATTTAAGGTGTGTGATGTCCATAGCGTAGATTTTGTTATATCTAACTTGCTTGTTTTAAACTCCGTGAACACTTCGTTTGATGAAGGAAAGTGATTGCTGTACATTATTTGATTGACGGACATAATGATGTTATTTTTCGAACCAAAGTGAAAAATGAAATGTAATAGAGAACTTAAAAAACAGTGAAGATATTAATTCATTTTGTGTGTGTATCGTGCATTTTGATTGTTTAATGTTTATTATTGAAATATCAAACACATATCTTAATATTATAAAATTCATATTATATTTAAAATTCCTCCATCAAGTTTCGGTGATCTTACACCGTCATTAGGAGCTTAAAATTTGTGCCAGCTGAAGTTATGAATTATGAAATTATTAATATAAATCAGTATGTCGTTAGGGTTAAATTATTGATAAAATTTTACCGCATATGTAATTTGAGTTCTTATTAGTTGTGTTTGTTGTGCGCTGGTCAGGTGTAAAAAGTTAATTTTGCACTACTTGCATGAGCATTGGTTGGTATAATAATACACATTTCCTCTCCTTCTTTATTTACTTTTCCTCTTCTCTGCCCTGAAGGCAGACAGCAGGAGGCTTCGGAAAGTTGGTGATTGTCAGACTGCATATTGTAACACCTGGAGATTTACAGTACTGTACCTGGTGTGGTTCATACAAATTACTGTCAGATGCAGGTTAATTGGAGATTAACAAGTAACATGTTCTATCATTGCAACTGATGCTAACTGCAGCTGTAAAATATGTTGGTTAGTTGAAAATAACAGGCATAAATATTGTATAGGTACAGCTCAGTGCTGACAGTAATGACGTAACATACTGCAGTGACATAAGACAGATGAATCATCGATATACCCCTGAAATGTGTAGGGCAGTTGTATTAACCGTGTATAAATTACAGTATCAGCCACCGGTTTAATGTATGTACCGTGATACAGGGTGTGACAATAATAACTTTGCATTTTTCCGCACAATCTGTGGCTGTATTCTGCATGTTGCTAACATCAAACATCGCACATTTCGCCGAAAGCATTCATTTGTTGGTTATTGTAATGAAGAAGCAAAGTGTCTTCTGTGATCTATGAAAGTACTTATAATACAAACGTATTTTTAAACCTGTTTCGTTGCTTCACTTCCCGAATTTGTAAACTGCATTCTACATAAATCTATGAGAAGGACGAGATCTAGGATCCTATGACCTCATTAAGATTTACGTTTCTTTGCAATTTACGTGTGTATTTAGTGTCTCTCTCTAAAAGCTTCCTTCATCCAAATTCCCTCTCCCTGTAATTTCCATTCTCTTTCTGTTCCATGTTATGTGCTCTCATTATTAAACCAGAGTATTTCCATATATATGGACAGTTATTGAGCAAATTTAAATAACACACAACGGAACGAAATGCGATCTAAAACAGCTGTTGATATTTCTCTCTGCACTCCCACACGTCTACAATTTCTTCATCCATTACGTGACATAAGGAACTAAAATTCATATCTTGAAAGTTGTTATTGAATGTTGCTCTTAGTATATATATATATATATATATATATATATATACAACAAATTCCCTGTGTCAGTCGGTCACCAGAGAACTAATTTCTTTTTAATCAAGACAGGAATTATGTGTAAAATTGTGGAGACAAAATTAGATGGAAATTTTTTTTTTTTTTTGGTGTGGATTGAATATTTTCTTTAGTGATTTAGCTACTTTCGAGATACCTTCTCGATAAATCTGCCGTTAGAATTAAGAATGAAAAACTTAATATTTTCATTAACTAGATCTGTAAATATAAAAGAGCAAAATTTAAATTTGTATCAAATATTTTCCGGTACTTTGTAATATTATAACTGTCGCAAGGAATTGGACGACTTGATTCGTTTTTTTATTGTTGCCAGTATAGAAGAAGGCCTCAGACCAATAAACTTATTATAAAATATGTAATAATTTTTACAAGGTTTAGAGTTGTATAGTCATGTTAATGATAAGGCCTGTGGCATTAACAGCATTTTCAAAACGAACAGTGAAAACCTTGAACCAAGGACCCAGAATTTTTAAATTGTGTTTTGAATTCTGTTTTGATACTTTCCACCGTTACAATTAATATTGTTTGCGAATAGAACTGTCATGGTGAGCCATCGTGATGAGAATGGACAGAATATAGCTGAAACACATACACAGCCGCTGATACATATTTTTACTGTTGTGA
>Ga0123355_10007521_pt1 | contig 16344 bp, 17 predicted proteins | sample TergutEmb28metaG_3_FD_89872 | JGI IMG/M metagenome (GOLD analysis project Ga0123355, IMG submission 89872) | Embiratermes neotenicus P1 segment gut microbial communities from Petit-Saut dam, French Guiana - Emb289 P1 | ecosystem: Host-associated > Arthropoda: Insects > Digestive system > Gut ...
CCGGCCGCCAGGGCGGCCTCGCTTGCCGCGGCGTTGAGTGTCGTCATCGAAGCGACCGCCGCGGCGAGCACGTCCGCGGGCGCCGCGCCGCGCTTGTGCGCGGTCGCCACCACGCCGGTGCCGATCGCCTTGGTGAGCACGAGCGTGTCACCTGGCTTGGCGGCGGCGATGGTGAACAGCCGGCCGGGCGAGGCCATGCCGACGACCGCCATCCCGTACTTCGGCTCCGGGTCGTCGATGGTGTGGCCTCCGACGACCAGGCAGCCGGCCGACGAGGCGACCGCGGCGCCGCCGCGCAGCACGTCCGCGAGGATCGACAGTGGCAGTGTCCCGCCCGGCCAGGCGGTCAGGTTCAGGGCGACGACCGGCCGCCCGCCCATGGCGTAGACATCGGACAGCGCGTTCGCGGCCGCGATCCGCCCCCAGTCACCGGGGTCGTCCACGATCGGCGTGAAGAAGTCGGTCGTCAGCACTAGTGCCCGCTCGTCGTCGAGCCGGAGCACCGCGGCGTCGTCACCCTCGACCGCACCGACGAGCAGGTCCGCCGAGACCTCGGCACCCGCCGCGTTCCCAGCCCCAGCCCCAGTCGCACTGCCAGCCCCAGTCGCACTGCCACCCCCAGCAGCCCCCACTGCGGTGCCGAACACACCCGCGCCGAGGTTTCCCATCAGCTCGTCCAGAGCTGACAATGGTAGCTTGCAGGCACAGCCGGCGCCGTGCGACAGCGAAGTGAGCCTGATCGAGGTGTGCGCGGTATCCGGCTGGGCAGTCACGGTCCCACGCTATGCCGGCCTCCAGACCGGCGCCACAGCGCCCCGCACCCGGAAAACACCAGGAAAACCGTCACGGGACACAAGCCGCACGAGGGAGACCTGACACGCGGTGATGATCCAGATCGCACGATGTAGTCGTCCAGGTATGTCAGGATGATGGGCGATGAGACTGCCGTCCAGGAGATTTGCGCACGTCAGGCGGGGTAAAGCCGAAGACCTCCCTGGCATTGTCGGCGTCGCCCGGGTCGGCGTGCGCACCAAGATCCTGGTGAAGCGCCTGGAACCGGGAGACATCGCCGTTATCGACCACGCCGACCTGGACCGGGTTTCCGCCGACGAGCTGATCTCCTGCCGGGTCGCCGCCGTGGTGAACACCGCGAAGTCGGTCACCGGACGGTACCCGAACCTCGGCCCCAAGCTGCTTGTGGACGCGGGCATCCCGCTGGTCGACGACGTCGGCCCTGAGGCGCTGAGCCGGATCACCGATGGCGTTGCGGTCAGGCTCGACGGTGATGTGCTGTACGCCGGCGACCAGGTCGTCGCCAAGGGCGTGCTGCAGACCGAGGAGTCGGTCGGCAAGTCGATGCAGGAGGCGTCGGCCGGCGTCCCCACGCAGATCGACTCCTTCGCCGCGAACACCCTGGAGTTCCTCCGCCGTGAGCGTGACCTGCTCACCAACGGCATCGCGCGGCCCGACCTGGAGACCCGCATGTACGACAAGCACGTGCTCGTCGTAGTGCGCGGCTACCGGTACCGCGAGGACCTGCGGGCGCTGCGGCCTTATCTTCGCGAGTACCACCCGGTGCTGCTCGCGGTTGACGGCGGCGCGGACGCGCTGCTCGAGGCCGGATACCAGCCGGACGTGATCATCGGCGACATGGACTCGGTCTCCGACGAGGCGCTGCAATCCGGCGCGGAGCTGGTCGTGCACGCCTACCCTGACGGCCGTGCGCCCGGCATGGACCGGATCCGTGCCCTCGGCCTGGACGCCGTCCTGCTCCCCGCGCCCGGCACCAGTGAGGATGTGGCGCTGCTGCTCGCCGACGCCTGCGGAGCGGCGCTGATCCCGGTTGTCGGCACCCACTTCAACCTGGAAGAGTTCCTCGACAAGGGCCGCCCGGGCATGGCCTCGACGTTCCTCACCCACCTGCGGGTCGGCGGTAAAGTGGTAAATGCCAGGGGCGTTCACCAGCTCTACCAGAGCCGGATCTCCGGGTGGGCGCTGCTCGTCCTCGTGCTCGCGGCTGCCCTCACGATCTCGGTGGCGATCGCCTACTCGCCTGCGGGCCCGATCCTCGGCGACTACTTCAGCGCTACCTGGCATACCTTCTCCCACTGGTTCACCGGACTGTTCACGTGATCGACTTCCGATATCACCTGGTCTCGATCGTCGCCGTCTTCCTGGCGCTGGCGATCGGCATCGTGCTCGGCTCCACCGAGCTGCAAGGCGCCACCCTCGACACGCTCCGGCACACCGCGGACTCCCTGCAAAGCCGGCTTAACAGCGACAACAACCAGCTCAGCAACAACCAGGCGCAGCTGTCGGCCGACCAGAGGTTCTACACGCTGGCGGAGCCGAAGCTGCTCGCGCAGACGCTGGCGGGCGACAGGATCGCCATCGTCACCGAGCCGGGCGCGCCGAGTTCGGTCATCAACGGCATCAAGCAGGCCGCCGCGGACGCGGGCGCGACAGTCACCCTCACCATCGCGCTCCAGCCGAAGTTCAACGACCTGTCGGGCGCCACGTTCTCCAGCCTGCAGGGGATCAACTCCCAGCTCGCCTCGGCGGACGGCACCGTGCTCGACCAGCCGGGAGACCCGCAAACCGTCAACCAGCAGCAGGCCGCCCAGCTCATCGCCTCCGCGATCGTGCTGCGGTCAAGCACGACCATTGACCCGCTGACCACCGCGCAGGCGCAGAACGTACTGCAGTACTACGCCCAGCAGGGCTATCTCACCGTGACCCCTGCCGTGGGTACCGTGGCCGACGCGCTGACCACTCCGGCGACCCTCGCGGTGCTCGTTCCCCCGGGCAGCGCCCCGACTGACGGCCCGAATGACCCGGCCAACCAGGTGCTTCTCGGCGTCGCCCAGGAGTTCGCCGGCGCGAGCGCGGCCACCGTGGTCGCGGGCTCGGTCGCTGGGTCGTCGCCGCCGAGCAGCGCCATGTCGCTGCTCCGGTCGAGCAGCGTTTCCAGCCTCGTGTCCAGCATCGACAACGCGGACACCACAGTCGGTCAGATCTCAACCATCTGGGCGCTCGCCGATCAGCTGGCAGGCGGGACCCCGAACAGCTACGGTATTTCGGGCGCATCCGCCGTGAGCCCGTCACCGGCTGCCGCGCCGACCACGACGCCGACTGCGAGCACGACACCGACCCCGACGACCACGGGAAGGGCCAAGAGCAAGAAGTGAGGCACGCCGCTGAGCTGACCGGCGCCGCCGCCGTGGCCGCGCGCGCCGCGTACCTGGCGCTGCGCCGCAACCCCCCGGGCGGCGAGCAGACCTGGACCCGCACCAATCACCGCGGCGAGCCGGTCACCCTCCTCGAGGGACCAGCCGTCGCCGTTGGCGCGATCACGGCTGAGCTGGCCGCGGGCGCGGTCGCCAGCCTGCTGACCGGTGGCCGTCCGGGAACCTCCGCCCATGATGCGGACCGGTCCCATGGCTTCGCGGCCCCCCTCGCCATCTCGATGGCCGGCGCCGGCGCTCTCGGGTTCGGCGTCCTGGATGACCTGAAGGGGTCAGGCAGCCGCCGTGGCCTGCGCGGTCACCTCGGCGCGCTCGCCGACGGCGAGGTCACAACCGGCACGATCAAGCTGGCCGGCCTGGCGGCCACGGGTATCGCGGCCGCCCCATCCGGCGGGGGAGCAATCGACCGTGTCATCAACGCCGGGCTGATCGCCGGGGGCGCGAACCTGCTCAACCTCTTCGACCTCCGTCCCGGCCGCGCGATCAAGGTGGCGACGCTGTCGGCGGGCCTGATCGCCGGCGGTAGCGCTCTGGCCGGGAGCGGGGCGGGCGCGACAGCCGTCGCCGCTCCGCTCGGAGCCGGGCTCGCGCTGCTTGGCGAGGATCTGGCCGAACGGGCGATGCTCGGTGACGCCGGCGCGAACGCGCTTGGCGCCATGCTGGGTGCGGCCGCCGCGGTGTCGCTGCCGCGCCCGGCGCGGGCCGGCTTGCTCGCCGGCCTGGTGGCGCTCACGGTCGTCAGCGAGAAGGTCAGCTTTACCAAGGTCATCGAGCGCACCCCGGCGCTGCGCTGGCTGGACATGCTGGGCAGGCGCCCGGTTCCCGCACCGGGCGAAGCGACGCCGTCCAGCGCTTCCCCAACCCCGCAAGTGCAGGCGCCAGGACGCCGTCCTGCGGGCAGGCACCGGCGGGTGCGTGAGGCAGGCGGCACGGTTCGTTCGGGAGAATGGTTTTCCGGAATTCTTAAGCCGGTACTTGATAAGACCGTGGCGCGACAGGAGCCGTGATCGGGGAAGTGGCCGAGCGGGACGCTCGGCGGCGGGGGCAGACGATCGGACGTGCGGCGGTGATGATCGGGGTCATCACCGTGCTCGCGAGGCTGGTCGGGTTCGGGCGGCAGGTGGTGTTCGCGCACACCGTGGGCACCACGTGCCTGGGCACTGCTTACACCACCGCCAACATGGTGCCCAACATCATCTATGACATCGTGCTCGGCGGAGCCCTGTCGTCGGTGGTCGTCCCGGTGCTGGCCGGCCCGGCGGGAGAGAGCCGGACCGGCGAGCAGGCGCGGCGGATCGCCTCTTCGCTGCTGACCTGGACTGTCTTGCTGCTCGTCCCGGTCAGCGCGGTGCTCGCGCTCGCGGCGCGGCCGATCGTTTCCGGGTTGCTGTCCGGCGCCTCCGGCTGCCCGCGTGGTGAAATGGTCGGCGTCGGTGCCCGGATGCTGATCGTCTTCGCGCCGCAGGTGCTGCTGTACGGCCTGGCGGTCGTGCTTTACGGGATTTTGCAGTCGCACCGGCGGTTCGGCGCGCCGGCCCTGGCACCGCTGCTGTCGTCCCTCGTCGTGATCGGCGCGTACGCCGGCTTCGGCGCGATCGGCGGCGCCTACGTCTTCGGCAACCGGCTGCACGAACTGCCGCCGTTCGCCGAGTACCTGCTGTCCGTCGGGACCACGCTCGGCGTGCTCGCGCTCGTAATCACGGCCATCATCCCCGCGCGGCGGCTGCACATCGGGATGCGGCCGACGCTGCGGTTCCCCTCTGGCGTCGGTTCGCGGGTGCGCCGGCTCGCGCTAGCCGGCGTCGTGACGCTAGTCGCACAGGACGCCTCGGCCGCCGTGGTGATTGTCCTCGCCAACCACTACGGGAACAACGGCGCGCTGGTCATCTACGGGTTCGCGTGGGCGGTGTTCGTGGTGCCGTACGCGGTGCTCGCGGTGCCGATCGCGACGAGCGCGTTCCCCGCGCTGTCGGCCACGTCGGCGGCGATGCCGATAGACGCACCACCCGCCGGGCCCGCCGGGCCTGCGGGTCCGGATACCGGAGCGGTCGCGGCCGGCCCCGGCGCCGCGCATTCGGGCTCCGCGCAGGCGGTTTCCGCCCAGCCGGATCTGGGTGGGCCGGGTCCGGCTTTGCCGGGTTCAGCCGACCTGGATCTGGGCGGTCCGGGTCCGGTTTTGCCGGGTTCAGCCGATCTCGATCTGGGCGGGCCGGGTCCGGTTTTGCGGGGCTCGGCTGTGCCGGGTCTGGACGGCCTGGACGTGGGGCCAGGCTCGGCTGTGCCGCATCTGGGCGGGCCGGAGCCGGTCGGGCCTGGTTCCGGGGGGACGGACCCCGCGCATCCGGAATCCGCGGGCCGGGCCTCCAGCGGATCCGCAGCTTCGCCCGATGACGCCGCGTTCGACTGGACGGCGGCGGCATCAAGCCGGGCTGTCGTGGTCGCGTCCTGGCTGGGGACCGCGGCCCTGATCGGCGCGCGGGCGCCGCTGGCGCGGGTCTTCGAGTCGCACAGCACGATGGCCGCGTCAATCTTGTCGCTGGCGCTGGCGGCGTTCGCGCCCGGGCTTGTCGGGTACGGGCTGTCGGCGAACCTGTCGCGGGTGCTTTACGCCCGGCGGCGTAACCGTGCGCCCGCGCTGGCCATCGGCGGCGGCTGGCTGCTGGTGATCGTCGCCAACCTGCTGATCGTGCCGTTCGTGCCGCCGGACCGGGTGGTCCCCGCGCTCGGCCTCGGCACGACGTTCGGCCTCACCGTGTCAGGCGTCGCCCTGCTTATCCTGGTCCGCCGCGAGCGCGGCTCGGTCGCGCTGCACGGCGTATCCAGGGCCTTCTTCGCCGGGCTCGCAGGCTGCGCGGCGGGCGCGGTGGCCGGGTCGGTGCTGGCCTCGGTGCTGCCGGTTACCGGGTTCCTGCTGAATATCGGCATGTCGGTGCTGGTAACCGCCGTGATCACGGGAGTCTTTACCGTCGTCGTGCTCCGCCTCGACGGTGGTGACCTGCGCTCCGCCCTGTCCCGCCTCCGGTCCCGCCGGCCGGCCAGCTAGCGCTGCTCGAAGTTAGGGCTTCTGCCGGGTAGTTTCCTGCCCCCAGTTCTGCGAGCAGAGTCGGGCGCATCCGCTGGCGTCACCCGCGGGCGCGGGCGGCGAGCCAGCTCAGTGCATCCGGCGCGCTGTCAAGGACGGTGATGTGACCCGCGTCGGGGACGATACGCGACTCGGCCGCGGGGCAGCGCGCGGCGAGCCATTCACCGTGCGCACACGGCACCATCTTGTCCCTTGCTCCGTGCATGATGAAGACCGGAACACCGATGGCATCCGGCCGGAAACCCCACGGCTGGACGCCGGCAAGAGTGTCCTCGAGATATCCCTCGTTGCCCTGCTCCATAGCCTGGCCAGCCACGCTTGCCACCCATGACCAGCTGCCGTCGAGGGCAGCGATGTCGGCTTCGGTGAAGAACGCGGCCATGTCCTCGGACTCGGCCTGCGCCCAGTGCGCCTCAAGTGCCGCGCGCCCGCCCGTCGCCGCCCGGTTCTCCGCGGCGATGCCCGGCGACCAGCCGGCGAACCAGTGCAGCCCGTCCGCGTCGAACGGTGCCGGCGCGGACATGCTCACCGCGGCGATGACGCGCTCCGGCAGCAATGCGGCGCAGGCCAGTGCGTGCGGGCCGCCGCCAGAGTGGCCGAACACGGCGAACCGGCCGATGCCGAGCGCGTCCGCGATCGCGGCCAGGTCTGCCGCCGCCGACGCGACTGTCCGGCCGTCATGCGGACTTGAGCCGCCGTAACCGGGCCGGTCGTAGGACACCCAGCGCAGTCCGTTCGCTTCGGCGGCCGCGAATAGCGGCTCGGGTGGCGAGCCGACGTTGGGCGAGCCATGGTGCCAGAACACCGCGACTGGCGAGCCCGAGGTGCCTGCGCGGCCCGCGATCTCGTCCGCGCGTGCGTCGTAGGCATGCAGGATCCGGCCGTCGGCCAGGCGGATGTCAGCCTCTGTCACCATGCTGGCAGCTTACGGTCCATGTTCGCCAGCGGGCCGATGGTTGGTCATACCGGCGGCCGGATCCAGAGTCCCGGAGTCACGGCGCTTGCGGATGGCGGCAGGGGGCCGCGAGGATCAGGTACCGGGCCGGCGACGCCGGAGCAAGCGGACGGAGGCACTACATGCGGATCGGTACCGTGGCCGCGGATACGACCGGCGACCAGGCTCTAGCCAAACTGGCTGATCAGCTGCGCCGGGCGGCCGACGACGGGTTCTCCTCGGCCTGGCTGTCGAACATCTTCGGGCTCGAGGCGCTGACCTCGCTGGCGGTAGCGGGAAGCCACGTGCCCGGGATTGAACTCGGCACGGCCGTCGTTCCCACCTACCCGCGGCATCCGGCGGTCCTGGCGCAGCAGGCGCTGACCACGGCGCTGGCGGTCGGCCCCGGACGGCTGAGTCTCGGCATCGGGCTGTCGCACAAGATCGTCATCGAAGACATGTACGGGTACAGCTTCGACAAGCCTGCCCGGCACATGCGCGAGTACCTGTCGGTCCTGCTGCCGCTGCTGGACGGCAGTCCGGTCAGCGTCGATGGCGGCACGCTGAGCGCGCACATCGGCCTGTCCACGCCGCGGGCGGGCCGGGTGCCGGTGCTGCTGGCCGCGATGGCACCGCGGATGCTGAGCCTGGCCGGCGCGCAGACCGACGGCACGGTGCTGTGGATGACCGGGCCCGCCACGGTCCGCGACTACGTGGTCCCGGCGATCACGGCCGCGGCTTCGGCCGCGGGCCGCCCCAGCCCGCGGGTGGTGTGCATGCTGCCGGTCTGCGTGACGGACGACCCGGCCGCCGCCAGGGCAGCGGCGTCGGCCGAGCTCGCCATCTACGGACAGCTGCCGTCCTACCGCGCGATGCTGGACCGGGAAGGCGCGGCCGGTCCGGGCGACGTGGCGATCGTCGGGGACGAAGACGCGGTGGCCGCGCAGATCGTGGCGCTCGCGGACTCCGGGGTGACCGACTTCGCTGCCGCCGAGTTCGGACGTGGCAAGGACCGGGAGCGGACCCGCAGCCTGCTGAAGGCAGTCATCGCCGCGAGCTAGCCCGGGCCGGCTGGCAGGACGGCCGTCGCGGCTCGGGCATGCCGCTGGCGGGATATGGGGTTGCGGCCGGACGCCCGGACGGGTAAGAACGCCCGCATGCTACGTGGTGAGATCGCCGGGCTGCGCGCCCGGCACGACAGCGATATCCCCATCCTGCACGCTGGGCTGTATGACGACGTCGGAACCCGGGTCAGGGCCGACTCCCGGCCCTGGTACCCGATCCCGCCCGGCCCCGGTTCCCCCTATCAGGTGACCGGCCAGGACGACCGCGCGGCCTTTTTCTCGGTGGTCGAGCTAGCCTCCGGCGACCTGGCGGGCGAGTCGCTGCTGTGGGACATCGACCTGCATAACCGCACCGCTCATATCGGGATCTCGCTGCTGCCGGCGTTCCGCGACCGCGGTCTGGGCGCCGACGTCGTCCGGGTGCTGTGCCGCTACGGGTTCGCGATCCGCGGCCTGCACCGGCTGCAGGCTGAGACCCTTGCCGACAACGTCGCGATGATCCAGGCCGCCAGCCGGGCCGGGTTCAGGCACGAGGGCACCCTCCGGCGCTCGTCGTGGGTCAACGGAGTCTTCGCCGACGAGGTGATCCTCGGCCTGCTGGCAGCGGAATGGGAGGCGGGCTGAACGAGCACCGCGACCTGAACGAGCACCTTGCGACCTGAACGAGCACCGCGACACTGCTGCAGCTGGCCGCTCTGGATCATGGCCGGCCCGGCCGACGCTATGCCAGCGGCCCGCTGAGCGGCCGGGCACGGCGTGGCCGGGCGCTAGGGCTACCGGCGAGAGTGGCGGGGCCGGAACTTGACCCAGGCAACGATGGCGACGGCAATCAGGATCAGCCAGGGCGAGAACAGAAGGTGCGCGGCGAAGCTGAGGACGGCCAGGGCCAGGAGGACGATGAAGGCCAGGGCGACAATCGCGAGAATGGCGGGCATGGTGATGGGTCTCCGTTCGCGTTGGCTGATCGCGCCTTGCGTTCAGCCGGAACGATCCCGGCGGCCGGCTGGTTCGCAGCCTTCCCGCCGGAGTTGCTTACGCTTCAAGCCTGCCGCTGGCAGACGGCGCCGTCGATCGGGATCAGCCCGGTCCGCACCCGGATGCGCCGTCGCAGCCATCAGGGTCATCCCTGACCAGCAGGCACGCCGACGGCAGGGTGGACCCGGCGTGCTATACACGGCCGTAGGCCCGATGCGATACGAGTAGTCGAGGGATGAGCTACCGGATGGAGGCCTTGGAGCCGCGGTCGCCGCAAGATGCCCGGGTTCACGCTGCGTGGGCAGCGCACCGCCGGTACCTCCTGGCGATAGCTGCGGGGATGCTGCAGCGGCAAGACGATGCCGAGGACGTGGTCCAGGAGGCGTTCGCTCGCCTGGCGGCCTCGCCGGATGTAATCGAGGACGTTCGGGGATGGCTCGTCGTGGTCACCCGCCGGCTGTGCCTCGACCGGCTAGACCTGGCCGAGAACCGGCGGACGGTCGCTACTGGCCAGCCACCCGAGGCGGCTGCGGGCGTTCCCGATCCGGTGGACCGGATGATGATCCACGACGAGGTGCGCCAGGCGCTTTCGGTGGTGATGGGCCGGCTCTCGCCCGCGGAGCGGACCTCATTCATCCTCCACGACGTCTTCGGCTTCCCCTTCGACGCCGTGGCCGGGCTTGTCGGGCGCACCCCGGCGGCCTGCCGGCAACTGGCCCGCCGCGCTCGCCAGTCAGTCGGGGCCGGCCCCTATCCCGTCGAGCTCGCGCGGGCATGGTCCGGGAACACCAAGGCGGCAGACCTGGCGGAGCGCTTCATCGCGGTCTGCGAAGGGGGTGACATGCACGGACTGATCGGCATGCTCGATCCGGAGGCGGCTGGGTTCCCCGTTGTGATCGGCCTCGGTGCCATGCCTGGTGTCCACGGAGCCGGCGCCGTCGCCGAGCGTGCCATGCACTTGTTCGGTCCCTCGGCTGGCGTTTCCCTGCAGCCCTTCGACCTTGACGGGCGCGCTGCGGTGGTGGTCCGCCGGGGTGCGGAGGTCGTGGCCGTGGCCCGCCTGGATGACCGTGCGGGCCGGATCTGGCACCTGCACACCTTCGCGCGCCCGTCCCTGGCCGGCTGAGCCACGCCCGGTTGTCACATTCCCGGCCGCACTCCCGTCGTTGCATGACGTGAACCTGTTTACTCCGTTCGGCTACGGCGCCGGGGAGTGACTTCACACCGTCCCATCCAGCCCGGGAACCATAGGAGCTGACATGACAACCAGCACCCCGCAGCGAAGCGTCCTTGTCATCGGCGCGAGCCAGCGTGTCCTCGACGACGCCGTCGCCGCCCTGCACGACCTCGGCTACACCGCACAGGCGACCAACGACTTCTTCAGCGATATCACCGGCCGGTTTGATGTCGCCCACATCGACCTCGTCTCGCTGGGCACGCAAGTCCCTGCTGACCGCCAGGCCGAGCTCAAAGAACAGATCGGCGCCATCAACCCGCGAGTCATCTTCCTCAACTCGCTCGGCGGCATCCCCGGCCTGATCGCCAGCCAGGTACAGGAGGCGTTCAGCGCTGATCGCAAAGACCCCGCCAACGCACCCGCCTACGCGCCCGGAGATCGTTCCATCCGGCTGACCCTCGCGGCCCCGGCAGCCGTCAAGGTGACGATCTGGTGGCGGACCTCAATCGTCCCGCCAACCCCGAAGAGCGACTCGCTTGTGCTCCTCGACGACCGGCTCCCCAGCGGCGACCACACGATTTCCGTGCCCGACCACGTGTTCCTGCCGCCGAGGCGCTCGGCGGAATCGCCCGATCTGCCGCTGGCCGTGTTCGCCACCGTGCAGGTCGAAGCGGCGACCTACAACTTCAGCATCGCCCCTGCGCGGTAACCACAGTCAAGCCGCGGCCGTGCGCCGGCGGAAACGCCGGCGTCAGCCGGCGCTGCGCTGAAGCTGCCACGCTGCTTCAAGGGCATCCTCGATGGCACCGGCGTCGCCGCGGGTGAGGTCAGCGACGACCATCATGTGCTTGCTGTATCGGGCCGGGACGCTGAAGGTTCCGGGAAACTGCCGCAGCAGCCCATCTCGGTACTCGAAATCGGCGCGGATCACCAGATGGGTGTCGTCGAGCTGACGGGCGACCAGCCTGCCGTGGTAGCGCCAGTGGACCAGCCCGTCGGCCACCGTACGGCGCACCCCGGCCAGCGCCTCGGTCAGCCGGTCTACGTCGCCTATCTGCAGCACTGCCCGCTCCCGTGCCTGCCGGTGCTCACGACTACCGGATACGGATCGTAGCCGCCCGCGGCGGGTGCGGTCAGCTGAAGAGTTCGGCCCAGCTGGCGGTGCGCCGGCCGTGCCAGGTGGGGCCTTCGCGGACGAAGGCCCACTCGGGATTCCGGGAGACGTCGCGCAGCGCGTCGCAGACCTCGTGGAAGACCGGGACGTCGGCGTCGGCGCACTCGAAGTAGGTGATGAAGTCGAAATCACCGTCCGCGGCCGGCTGGGCCGGGCTCTGGTACGTCCGGCGCAGCAGGCAGGGTATCCCCGCCGCGGCGGCCAGCGCGTGGCCCTGGTTCTGCATCTTGCCCGCGTCGTCATAGCGCGGCAGGAAGTAGGTGTGGCGCTCCATCCAGTCTTTCTGCCACCAGTCGGCGGTCTTGTTCATCGGGACGATGAACGCGTTGGGCATGACCGCCGCCGGCTGCTGCAGGACGCGCTCGGCGTAGGAGAAGTTGAACATGGCCTGGCTGGTGTAGCGGAGCGGCGGGAACGCCCCGGCCAGGACGCGCGGCGTGACGGCCGGGCCGAGCAGCCTGGCCAGCTCGGTGCGGAATTCGGTGACCGGCTCCGGCGCCATGGCGGCGACGTGCACGACGGCGTCGGCGCTCTGCAGGCCGGCGTCGGTGACCTGGCCAGGCACCGAGCTGACCCGCCGCAGGTAGGCGATCGACTGCGGCGGGTCGCCGCCATCGGAGTCGTGCTCGTTGCGCAGCCCGAGCCGCTCGGCCAGGGCGGGCACATCGGCGCTGGCCGCCGCGGCCTGGCTCGCGGCCGGGACGCTCAGGCAGATATAGGCGCCGTAACGGATCGGGGCGAATGGACGGGTGTCGTTGGCTCGCATGGTCTTCCTCCTCTCGTTCGACGCTAGCGACACCATCAGGTATCTGTCCAATGCATAGATTGCACAGAGCTGATGCAAGATACTGATGACATGGAGCTCGATCATGTGGAGGCGTTTCTGGCGATCGCCCGCAGCGGCGGCTTTGCCAGGGGATCGGCCGCCCTGAACCTGTCCCAGCCCGCGACCAGCCGGCGCATCCAGCTGCTGGAGGCCGAACTCGGCGCGCCGCTGTTCGACCGCCTCGGCCGGGGCGTGGCTCTCACGGAGGCCGGCCGTGCCTTCCTTCCGCACGCGCAAGCCATCCTCGCCTCGATGCGGGACGGAATCGAGGCGGTCAGCGCCGTGCGCGGGATCGGGCACGGTACGGTCACGCTCGCGCTGGTCGGCACCCTGGCCAGCAGCAGCCTGACCACGCGGCTGAGCCGGCTCCGCCAGCAGTACCCGGGCCTGGACCTGCGGCTGCAGACCGCGATCAGCGCGGAGGTGAGCGCGCTGGTGTTGCGTGGTGACGCGGCCCTGGGACTCCGGTATGGCACCGACCCAGATCCCGGTCTGGTGTCGGTCATCATCCACCAGGAGCGGCTGGTCCCGGTATGCCCGCCGGAGCACCCGCTGGCGGCTGGCGGAGCCGATCTCGCTGCCACGCTAGCCGGGCAGCGGTGGCTTACCTTCGCGTCCCGGCCCGGCGACCCGTATGTGGCGGCATTGCAGCAGCTGCTCGCCGCTCACGGGCTCGGCGCCGCCGACATACTGCCCGTCGACAGCCTGACGGCGCAAAAGCGGATGGCGGAAGCGGGCTTCGGTCTGGCGATCCTCCCTGAGAGCAGTCTCGATGAGGAACTCCGCACCGGAACCCTGTGCGCGATCGACGCGCCCGCCCTGACCGCCACGATTCCCGTGGCCCTGGTCCGCCGCCGTAACGCATTCCAGACCGGGGCGGCGCGGGCGCTGGCCGCAGCACTGACCGACTGGCCGCACCAGCCCGGCGCACCAGCACTGAGCAGCCCGCCTCGAGCACCCGAGCGCGCCTAGACGGGGGGGATCAGGAGCCCGCCGCAAGGTCGGCTGTGGTGGTCAGTTCCGGCGGGCGCGGTCAACACCGAAAGTGTTCCAGATCTTCGATTACCGGCGTGGGCGACATTTGGTCGCTGCCGGGCAAGAATGGGCGAGAACCGGCATCACTTCCACGATAAAGGCGCTACCGGCTGGAATCGAAGGGATGAGTCATGATTCAGCCATATCAGACCATCGGCCTTGTACCCACCATGCGCGGCATTCGTCACCGGGACGAGATCATCGTCAACCTGGAGCGGCCCGTTTATCCGAAGAACCTGTACCTGAACCGGGCACCGTACAACCACGGCGATTACCGCCGCGAGGTGATCGACAAGCAGGTGCGGCTGATGCATGACCGGGACATCTGGGCACGCCCGGACGACGGCACTGGCGCGTGATGAAACTTCTTCTGACTTCCTCGGGCATCAGTAACCCGAGCATCCACGAGGTGCTCGTCGACCTGCTGGGCAAGCCGATTGCCGAGTCCAGCGCCCTCTTCATCCCCACCGCCATCTATCCCTTCCCTGGCGGCGCTGGCAGCGCATTCCAGGCGATCTCCGGAAACGCCAAGAGCCCGTTGTGCGATTTGGGCTGGAAGTCGCTAGGAATACTGGAGCTCACCGCGCTGCCCAGCATCGATAAAGAGGTCTGGGTCAAGACGGTCCAGGAGTCAGACGCCCTGCTGGTCTGGGGAGGCGATCCCGTCTACCTGTCCTACTGGATGAAGCATTCAGGACTGGCAGATCTCTTGCCGTCCTTGCGGCCCGAGACGGTGTACGTAGGGGTGAGCGCCGGGAGCATCGCGATGGCCGCCAGGTTCGGTGAGACGTACTTTGAACCGCCCAAATGCAGCGGGGAACGGCTCTCGTCCGAAGACATCGTATTCGCTAGACCCGAGGGAGATTTCACCATGACCCTGGTCATGGCTGAGGGAGCAGGACTCGTTGATTTTGCGATCATTCCGCACGTGGAATACGACGATCACCGCGACGTGGCGAACGCAGAGAAATGGGCTAGTCGGCTACCGGTGCCGACGTACGCAATCGATGATGAGACGGCCGTCAAAGTGATCGACGGCACCGTTGAGGTCATCTCCGAAGGGCACTGGAAGCTCTTCAACCCCTGAACGGTGGAGTCGTTCGGCATGGGCGTGGTTGTCGTGCTCGATGAGGTTAGTGGTGGCTCGGCACTGAAAAGTGGTTGCGTGCTGAGCCGTCGTGTTGGTTAGCTCTTGCCGTGTCGGTGCCAGCGCATCCGTGCACCCGGATTGATTCGTATCTGTTGTGCGCCACGCCTCGTACGGGCTCCACGCTGTTGTGCGGGTTGCTGGCCTCCGCTGGCGTTGCCGGCCGTCCGGAGTCTTACTTCCGCAGGCAGGGCCAGCAGGACTACGCCGTTCAGTGGGGCATCTCAAGGTCGCCCGATGGTGGTTTCAGGTACGCCGATTACGTGCGGGCGGCGCTGGCCGCCGGGCGGACGGACAATGGCGTGTTTGCCGCGAGGATGATGTGGGAGACGCTGGAAGAAGTCGTCGGCGAACTGGGGATGATGAACCCGGATCTGTCAGGTGACGGCATCGGCTTGCTGGCGCGCGCGTTCGGCCGTGTCCGTTTTGTCTACCTGCGACGGGACGACGTCGTGGCCCAGGCGGTGTCGTTGCTCCGGGCCGAGCAGACTGGCGTGTGGCACGATCCCGTCCAGACCACGCGGGCAGAGCCCGGTCATGGTGCTCAGTTTGACTTTGATCAGGTCCATCAGCGGGTTCAGATGATAGGTCAGCACAACTCGGCCTGGCAGGAATGGTTCTCCGCGGCCGGCATCGAGCCTTTCGCGGTGCTCTACGAGGAGCTCGCGGCAGATCCTGCCGGGATCACGCGTCGCATCCTCGACTTCCTGGGTCTTGACCTGCCTCCCGGCCGGGAACTGCTCGTGCAGCACCGGCGGCTGGCCGATGAACTCAGCGCTCAGTGGACTGCCCGGTACGAGGCTGAACTGCCTGGCTCGTTACCAGCTGCCAGGTCGCGGTCATCTGCGCTCACGCCTACGACGAACGGCTCCGCCGAATCGTCGACCGGGCAAACGTAGCTTGATGCGGCACTAGATTGTGGTGGTGGCCGATCAGAAGCCGCCGCGGCTGGCCAGCGGCGAGGCGGAGACGTTGCGTGCCCTGCTGCAGTACCAGCGGGAATCTCTGGTCCGTAAGGTCGCCGGGTTGGACGAGACCTCGGCGCGGTGGTCACCCGTCGGCAGCGGCACCAGCCTGCTGTGGTTGATCAGGCACATGACCAGCGCCGAGGCTACCTGGGTGCTGCATCGTTTCGCTGGCCAGGATCCGCCGTCCGACGGCGATGCTCCGGACGGCACGCTGCAGGCCGCGGTCGACGGCTAACGGCAGGGTTGGCAGCGGGTGGACGCGGTGGCTTTCGCCACGGCGAGTCTCGATGAGCTGTGCCGCCGCCCGGACGCCAGCCCGCCGGTGAGCCTGCGCTGGGTGCTCATGCACCTGCTGGAGGAGACCGCCCGGCACGCCGGGCACGCCGACATCCTTCGCGAGCTAATCGACGGCAGCACCGGCCGGTTAGCGCAGTCCTCGACCCTCTCAGTAGTGACCAATGCCCGCGGAAGCGGCAGGTCAGAGGTCTATCATCGCGAGTCATGACCATGCGGGTCGCTTTGGTCGCGGGAACGACCTCGGGCGGGATCGGGACGCACGTCCGGATGCTCGCGGTAGGGCTCGCCTCGCGGGGGATCGCCGCGTCGGTAGTCAGCCCGACGTCCGCCGACGCGCTGTTCGGGTTCTCGGCGCTGCGCGGAGTGGCCTTCACCGCTGTCGAGATCGGCGACCGTCCCAGCCCCCGAGACGTCGCGGCA
>Ga0123355_10007522_pt1 | contig 16343 bp, 4 predicted proteins | sample TergutEmb28metaG_3_FD_89872 | JGI IMG/M metagenome (GOLD analysis project Ga0123355, IMG submission 89872) | Embiratermes neotenicus P1 segment gut microbial communities from Petit-Saut dam, French Guiana - Emb289 P1 | ecosystem: Host-associated > Arthropoda: Insects > Digestive system > Gut ...
GTCCTTCTTGCCCTACACACGTCCGGAGCCTCTCCTCAAAGTTCTGCATCACATTTACTAACATTTCTTGTGGCACAGTTGCAATTTCTTCGCGAATGGAAACTTTCAGATCGTCGACTGTACAAGGTTTTCGAACGTAGACATTTGATTTGAGGTAACCCCAAAGAAAGAAATCGCAGGCAGATATAAAAAACATGCGTTCTTTTTGCGCCATCCTGTGTAATAAGACGCATGGGCATTACATGCTGAATACCTAAGTCTACAGACACACACAATGTGTAATAAATACTGCTTTTCCACAGCAACAATGGTTACACGAAGGCGCTTCAATGTTACGTTATTCGTATGTTGCTTGTCTTTTAGAAAACCTAGTTAACGCCGGCAGCGAGAAGAGGCCGACTACATACCTGTGGCAAATACACTTCTCTGTCGTACGTTCGTAAATGACATTTTTGTGTAACAATGCTATGAAAGCTGTCTTAATATTATATACAGCTTTCATGATGTCCAATGCAACCTATCTAACCAACTATTAATGTACTAAAAATTAAACACAATCGACAACACACTATTTCCTTCCTACATGTTTCGGCACTCCCGGGTTGCCATCATCAGGGAATCCTATGTTGGCTACATAGGATTCCCTGATGATGGCATCCCGGGAGGGCCGAAACATGTAGGAAGGAAATAGTGTGTTGTCGATTGTGTTTAATTTTTGGTACATGTATAGTTTGTTAGATACGTTGATTTATAAAATCTGGTGTGGTACTGATTGAAGTAAAGTACTATTCAGTCCTACGCAATAAAAACCACAAAAAACACACAAAAAAAAAACTAAAACAAAATAACTAACTAACCGACTGACTGACTACTTACAGGCTGATTGGCTGATTGACTGACTGGTCTTTCTTGAAAAGTTTTTGAATCGCAGCTGAACAAAAAATTCCCTGCAATTTATGGATCACTAAAGTTCATGACCATGTTAACAAGAGCCCGTCATTTTTTCCCATGCTGAGCCAAATGAACCCATGACACATCAACCCACCCTATTTCTTTAAGTACCATTTTAACGTTACCTTCCCATCTGAGCCTAAGTCTCTACCAAGCATTTAGCCCACACAGAAAAATAATTTTATTCTCAGGATTAAGTGATTGTGGGGCTTTGCCCATCGTATCGTGTTACAAGCGAAATTCGCTTCCTGAAACTCTGTTTCCGTTGTCAGATGTGAAGATACGGACAGAATTACATCTTAGTAGCGAAACGCTGTAGAATACGATACAATAGACAAGGCCCAAAAGCCGAGTTGCGGTAAGCAATTGTTATGTACCACGTTCAGAAGGCTCTGAAATAATTTCGTCTACTACCTAAAGAACAGGACATACACGAGGCAACAAGTCACACCTTGCACACTCACCTTCAGGCCTATACAATAACATACCAAGAATGTTCAGTAAATAAGGATTCATATGTCTTAGAAATGCCGGTCCCATTGGCCGCGCGTTCTAAGGCGTAGTTCTGCGGCCGCTCGCCTACTGAGATCGTGGGTTCGAATTCCACCTTGGTCATACATATTTGCCTGTTGTGAGTGTTGTGTGTTGTCAGGTAGAGGTATCTGCGACGAAATGATCACTCGTCCAGAGAAGTCCTACCGACTGTGATGCGTCATTGTGTGTGATCGAGAAATCTCAAGATTGAGGAGGCCATGACCCGCGTTGGGCCGCAGAAACCTGAAAAAGACAAATTTGTTGTGCATTTGTGAAACAGTCGTGACTAGCAGCCCAGAGGACAAATATTATTTTCTAAATGACAGACGAACCGCCTTCAAGTTCCAGCCAATTTATCTAGGGGGAATAGGACTAGGCCAGGGAAATTTCTGGTGGGCTCCAGGTCCTTAAGCTAGCACAGAAACTATTAAATGCGATACAAGTAAAGAATAAATTATATCTAAATATCTGTTACACCCACTTGTCATTATATTTTCATTCAAATTTACAGTAGTGGAGAATATTAATCGTCCTGACATTCACTACCAAAAATACATATTCTGGAAGGTGACCACGGAATTTAAATAAAAAACAAAATTTTATCATAGAGACGTTTCCGAGGAATAGAAGTTCTTTTTATTCGACGCAGGCATTGGTAATGATTTTCTGTTTATTGTGATGATTACTGCCTGAGAATCAATGCTTTGTATTTAAATGCAAATCTGTTTTCTTTGTGTTCCTTGTCTCTACGAGTTTCCTTTTCCCGCCTTGCCTCCTTGAAAATTACGTAGATGGCGGTAGCATTTTTTACAAGTAATGCATCTTATAAAAGTAATAACAAAATTTTTCAAGGAACACTGAATGAAACCAAACTGCAAACCAAGCGACATCATAAGAAAATAAATTGGCACTAACAGGTCTAAATTTCTAATACTGACGCTGCGGAATATAAATGGCCCTAATGTTGTAAATTTCGAAACACTTTACATTGGGACCTGCCAGTACCACTCGACAGTAACCCCCTCGAGACGAATATTGCAAATTACTCCCTCACTATCCGTGATTTGAGGGTTATACTGTGTTCAGAGTGAAGTTTACTGTCATATGACGTGTACCGCTGTGCAGTTTGGTAGGTATGTCTTCTACCGTAAGTATCGAGGCAGTACATTTCCCCAGAACACTGGTAAGTATTTCCCACGTTACACGTTGTGATATCCCAAACGAAAGTGTTTTACATGTTTAACACATTTGTGTATTCGGATTATATTGCAGGTAAATCGGCGGACTAACTGAAACTGGAAGCCCTTAATTTTAAGATGAGGTTCTTTGTGTAATGCAGTCTTTTTAGGATATCTTTATGTATTCTCTGTGTCGAAATTTATGAGGCGCGTTCGCATAGTGGCAAAAACTGCCTCTTACCTTCATCATATTCGTCTTTCCTTCCGTCGGTCCGCACATATCAGTATGGCTCCCACTGGACCAATTTCCGTCAAATTTGATATTGGGGACTTCCATTAAAAACTGCCGAGGAGATCTAAATTTGTTTAAAATCGTGCAAAAATATCGGACCCTTTATATGAAGACCTAATTTTTTCGCTTAATTGTTGCCGGTAATATTAAATCGCCATAAAAGCGCTGTCTTCGCGTGCAACGGTTTCAGGCTGTTATTCCCTTCACCTATCTGTCTATCTGTCTCTTGCCGCACTATCCGCTTGTGCCACTGCGGAACCCACTGGACGGATTTGCGTAGAATTTGATATTGGGAACTTTTGTGAAAGTCTATCGAGAGAATAAAAGTTTGGTTAAAATCCAGCAAAAAGTATCGGGCACTTTGTAAGACGACCTAAGTGTGTTAGCCTACTGGTGCCGGTGATATGATATCAGATTGTTATTATTCTCCCCATCTGTCTGTGTGTCTGTGTCTGTCCGTCTGTCGGCGTGTATCAGTGCGGCTCCCACTGGAAGGATTTGTGTGAAATTTGATATCGGGGACTTCTATGAAAATCTACCGAGAGAATAAAAGTTTGGTTAAAATCGGGCCAGTGTCAGGCACTTTTTAAGGAGGCATTAATATGTGTTACTGGTGCCGGTGATAATAAATTGCCATAAAGGCGCTCACCAAGAGCGAAATGATATCAGGATGTTAGCATAGCAGGGGAGGTATAAACATTACACAAACATGTCACAATGTTACGTTAATACTATATTGTCTATCTTGTTCTGTGATGAGTTTAATCACCCTAAGAAAAATATTTGACTTTCTCATTTAAGGAAGATGAGGCAGACAATGTACATACCCGTTCACTGACCTAGCACTTTCCTATGCTGGAAATGTTTACTTTACAGATAACAGTTTTCCAGTGACCTCTACAACAGAAAGAAAGTATACTCTTCGATAAGAGGACAACTGAACGACATTGATGAAATAACGACTACCTACTGTACGCAGAAAATGTTGCATTCCAAACTTGCTTAGACAAAAGTCGATCTATATTCACAATAAGAACAGTAATAACAACAACAACAATAAAAACAACAAATCAAAATTCATGGTCGACTGTGTAGCATTTGTGTTTCCTGTCTCAAGTTAAAATCTGAGCCTGGAGACGGGTAACACTGACCAAGAAATTTCGTTGTATGCCTCCACATTACCTAAGATTAGGACACGAAAACATACTTCCGCACACTTCCAGTTCACAGTTTAAAGATGATCTTACTACTCGATATTACGCAAACTAAAACGTTGATAGCGCTACGTAATTAATAAGCATGAACAATCCAAAGATCACTATAGAACAAAGGGGACCTACATATAAAGAGTTTCTTGGTTGGTATTTTTCACTTAGTAGGAATACCTTTTCGTGGATTAAAAAAAGAGGCTGAAATGAAAGTCATCAGCTAGGGAATCTGCAGGGAATTGAGGTAGAGCATGAATTAAGGGTAAGAAACGTCGCCAATACTTCAGATCTACAGGCAGCTGAGAAGGTGAGCATGAGCTATGGATGAAACAATCGTCATTACTCCATATCTACAGAGAACTGAGATGACAGATATCAATATCCCATATCTGTAGGGAACTGAGGTGGTGGTCGTAAGCTATGGGTGACAAAACTCAATATTCCATATCTACAGGCAACTGAGTTGTGGTCGTGAGCTGTGGGTGAGAAATGTCATTTTTTTCATATTTACAGGGTGTTGAGGTGGTTATGTGAGCTATGGATGACAAACATAAGTATTCCGTATCTGCAGGGAAATGAGATGGTGTCGTGAGCTGTGGGTAAGAAATGTCATTATTTCACACCTATAAGGACTTGACATGGGGGATGTGAGCTACAGATGAGAAATATTATCTTTATTCGACATCTTCAGGTAACTGCGATGGGAGTCGTTATCTTGGGATGAGAAATATCATCGTTATTCCAGATCTACATGAACGTTTGTGAATATTTTAATTCTTTTCTGCCACCTCAGAAACGGCTTGTATGGGTCAGTTACTTACAAATGTTAATTACGAATGAGCCGTGGTTCTTCTTTTATGTCACTAACAGACTGAAGCAAGATTCTCTTTACCCACCCGCTTCGGAATAACCCTGTCATCCTTTGTTACGAGTTTTCTCCTGTTGCATAAGCCTGTAAATATCTTCCTCGGACCCTTCTCAGGACAGCAGTTTCTCTGATTGTCCGACATTTGGAACCATAGCTTCTTCTCCCTCCATTCCGTCTTTACATTACCCTTCCTACCATTTTTGCCATTATCCTTTTCTGCGTAAGAATCCAGGAAACGACACAAAGTCTCTCAGTATCGCCTGCGTTCCACCTAGTAGGGACAACGTCCGAGTTAAACCCCTTGTTTGAAATATAGGGAGGGTTGAAAGGAAGAAAAGAACTCTGAAAGGGGCGAAAACGTAACAGAAAGTCAGCTCCAAAAGAATTCATCACTCCCTTTTATCTTCAAGCCGTCCCTTTTCGTGTATATGCATTTTCTGGGAAGACTGGAACACGGCAATGATAAGCCTCTGAAGTTACGACAGGCTACGAGCGAGGAGGACAAAAAATGTAAGAAAACAAGTGTGGGGTTTAGCATAGTGGAGGCTTTTCTTAAAGAACTGGTCAAAAGATGGTAGGGTTTTGAGTTCTGCCCGTAACAAATTACTGATCATTCTTCCTAAACAACAGTCGAGTCCAGGTTTGGAATGGATTTCAAAGTGGTGATATTCTAATTTTTTTGTAGGGTACTTGAATTTACCTCGTTAACTTTCATTTTCACGGTCATCATTGTCATGACGGAAGGGCCACTAAGTTATGAGGGTCAGTTATGTAACAAGAATAGAAGGGGTTATCCAGTTTTATGGTCTTGACTTTAGAAAGAAGCACTGAGGCGATCTTCCTGAGAACATAAATTTCATGTAAAGCGAAGTGTTCAGACCACCAGGACCGATACTCTTCGTTTGTAGTTTATCATCCTGAAAAGATGATTTCCCGAAAAAGTGACGGTCACATTGTACAATGGTTGTCAAATCAAACGCTTTGTTATGCGGGTATTATGCCTGTTTTGCATTTCCGTTATGTGTTTAACACAATATCTACCTACAGGATGACGTCCGTGGTATTATTTCTAGCAGAAGCATGGGGTTTTCTCCTCATCAGCGCGTCCTGACTGGATCTGGGACCCACTGGATTTCCTGTTGACTCTGCAATGGGCAAAGCGAAGAGTGCTTCAATCTGACCATCATCTCAATGCAGTCTTGAGGCAAATGCTTCTTACAGCTTCATTTCCACTCCCTCGTACATTTTCATGGGTTCGTGTCCAAGGTAGCACAGCTTCAACTTTCGAAGTCTCTGTTAAGACAGCGATATCGAAAGTGGGGGATGCCCCTGTGGAAGCTGCTTCTGGATAAAGACATGGGGGTTACCTGAACCATAGTCAGTTCTGCTCTGGGTGCCACTTCTGGATACCGATGTGGGGATCACCTGAAACGAGATCAGTGCCCCTGTGGTGGCCGCTCTTGGATACCGAATTAAGGAGTACTTAAATTTGTGAAAAATACCCCTGTGTGGGGAAAAATACGGATTTTAACAAGGGCGTTACTGTAACCGTGAGCTGGGATTTGACGCCGTGTTGTTTGGTAGCAAATTGACTTATTATTCTTTTCGTGTTTCGGAGGAGTCAGCTGTTTTTATTTTCAGACCGGAACTGTCCAGTTTTACAGAACGAGGAAGAATGACAAAGAATCAGCGGAACTGTACCAACTCAGTCCTTTAAAGTCCAGTAGAAAATAAACACACCATCTGCTGTGACATTAGAAAAATCAGCATTTCCTCCACACATTGCATATTTATGTTCTTATGAGTCTCCCATTAAACATTGGTCACCCCCCCCCCCCTCCTCTAGAGATCTTTAACAGTTTGGATTTTGCAATATGGGAGGGCCTTGTTTTCTCTTAGATAGGGCCTGAATTTTTGTGTATAATTTAGATAAACTTGAGTCTTCAAATAGCTATATCTATCTTTGGACTTATCGTACGTGAGGGTCCAAGATTTACGTAAGGAACTCTTATGCTTAGCGATTTGCTAATTCTCGAAACTTAATCACGCTGTAAAGCGTGGCACTAGAACCATTTGTGCTTAATTGTATAATATAGCTTCTGTCAAAAAACATTTGTGCTTAAGCATTTCAACGCTTGAAATTATGAAGCTGATCTCAACACTTCTGCAATGTTTGGTTTTTACCACAAAGAAAGCACACCAAATGGCTCTTTTTTTGGCTAATATTTATTTTCTAGATATGAAGTAAAGTCTGAACTTCTTTTAGACATTTTGTAGGATTGCTTGGACTGGAAAGTAGTCTGTTACAAGATAGCTACTTCACAGGACAAAACAAATATAGGAAAACACGCGTGCTACTCCGACTAGTATTCGAACCTTCTACTTCAGCATTCGAGCACTCCGAGATAGTAAGTTTTTTTTTTATACCGTACACCAGTGAAATCGGCATAGAAGAAATGTGTGCTGTAATTTCTTAGTTTCCGTCCAAATGCATGTAACATTACCACTGTCAAGTAAAAAACGTTTACGCGATGTGGCAACATTTTAATTGTCGCCAAAACTGAAAACTTTCCATTACTTAACTGGTCACTATGGAGGTCATTTGAAATACATACAAAGATAAGTGTTCTAGAATATTTACAGTTGGGAAGAATGCGACTGCTATAGACAATTTTATCTGAGGACAGGGCGTCTTATCTCGTAGAGTGTGTTTGTGTGCGTGTGTGAGTAAAAACCAACAATTAAGGGCTTGCTTTCGAAAATAATGGAATTAAATATCACACATTCTTCTGCTCCGTAGTATGAATGCCTAATATCCTACTGCTTACCAACACGTAGAATGTACGCTCATTGAATTAAATACGGCAATGAGAAGTCCTGGAAAAGCCTCATGCCATTTAATTTATTTAAAAAGTCCAGTCTTAATGCAACTGTAGTGCTTTCCTACCTAAATAATGGCTTGACTTCCATCAAGTTTTCCCGAGAAAAAACACTAAAACTTATGGTAGAATTTCGCCCCAACCAGCTAAAGAGATGTGACAAATCTGATTATAACAAGGACTCAAGGATTCGCAGAACAATCGTTTGATTCAATCCAAATTTTGAATAAAAGTAAAACTATATATGTATTCTGTAAAACTAAATATTATGTAACAATAACTAAAAAAATAATAGATACAAATTTAATCAATCAAACTCTGCCAAAGTGTAATATAAGTTATTTAAATAATTAACTTGCTTCTCTCTCTCTCTCTCTCTCTCTCTATATATATATATATATATATTAAAACGTGTAAATTTGGAATAAAATCTAAATATAATTGCCAAACTGCTCAACTCGAAATAAGGTGAATTTTGAATACCAGTCAATATGCCTTAACTTAAATAAACAGCAGACGGTACAGCATCGTAGTATTGTTACAACAATCTTTGTAGTAATTATATTCAGTCACTATAATTCTTCAATCACAGATACGTGACGGCCGACAACTAATTTGTTAGCGAGTGAGGGCGTTTACCGGGTCGCTCTAAGCTTTATAGAGAAGAGCTGACAAGTCATGCATTCTTAAGGGTATAATGATCTGATCAAGTCACTGCCGGATTCAAGCTGATTAGTATTGCTGACTTTAGCGGTTGTGACTAAACGATCTCTTCCTGGATTCAAAGTATTAAGATTTCGAAGTTTCTACGTAATACAAATTACATATGTAGATTTGACATGCATTACACAAATATTACCAGTACAATGTCCACTAAAAATTAAATAGTAACATTTTACAATTCCCATTTGTATCCACGGCATTCCACAGTCCTTCCACTATTTGACTATTATACATTATAATCCTTAAGAGACTCTTTAATAATGTGATTTTACGTCAGTCTGCACGATGTGCAACTGTTTCCGGTGAAGGCTGTGATTGCTCTAACGACTAAAGCGAGGTACTTGTCGCTGCCGATTATTTTGCCATCTTTTAATCCGTTCTTATCTGCTCGCAACGATCGATACCTCTACTTACTACACAGACTATTACAAGTACCAGTCCGTTTTCTACGTGCACCTACTATACTAGACAGTCTGTCTATACGAACAGAACATTTTATGCCATGCTTGTAATTTTAATATGATTTTTTTTACATAAAATATACAGAATACATTCGGAATCTAAATCTACAAAAAATTCTTATTTATAGAAGTAATTAACTGTACAATGTATGGAGCCGAGATTGCTCATTCGGTGTAGAGACTATGTTACGGATTGGACGGCCAAGAAATCTCGAATCCATCCCTGTCGAGAGATGTTTCTCTTCTCCAAAGCGTCCAGACGGGTTCTGGGACCCACACAGCCCTTTTTAATGGATACTGGAGGCTCTTTCCCCAGAAGTGGAAGAGGTTGTTGTATGAGGCTGACCACTCATCACCATCTAGGGTCAGCATTAAGAAGGAGTGGAGGTATACATCGAATTGCTCAAAAGTGTGGCTTCACAGAGTGTAGTTCGATTGTGCACAAGAATACATATACGTTTACTATAACACAGCGTTTAAACGTAAATGTAGCCAGCTTTCGGAGGCCGCCATTTAACTAAATTTCCCTGAGCAAATAACAGCAACATTACATCCTGAAGTGCGGTGTTCTATTTTGCACGCTGCTGTCTTGGTAAAACAGCGATATGCTAACTACAAGGGGAGGGGGTTGAGGGGGTGGTGCATACAGGATCTCCAATTACTCCTCCGCGATTTCTTAAGTTCTTCCAGGCAAATTCTGGGATGATAAATTACAATAGGCCGCGGCGAATTGTTTTCACGTCGTTTCCTGTTCATTGCTGACAGTCTTCCAAAGATCCGACTATATATATCACATGCAGTTAAAAAAAAGCGTTGCTAAATAAAAGAAGACACCAACAGGCGTGTGAGATTTAAATTCATAAGCAGGTGGAATTTTAAATTGTGGTTTACTAGGTTCTCATATGCTACAGTCACATGGGTAGATTTGAACGTTGGTAAGTACCTGTTGCGCCCACTTACGGTTGATTTCTCTCTTGTTAATAAAGACATCGTATTCCCGTAACAAGTCGTTTACCATCAAGACCGTGAAGCTTCAAACCACGAATATCACGAATTGACCAACATCGTCCTGCTGTTTTACTGTTAACAGACAGGCCCAACCTATGAATTTAAGAAACTGGTGTAATAAATAAAACATGGATACTAAATAAACCAATAAATAAACAAATGTTTACGCTTTAACTGCATTTCGGAAAAATAATATTTTAGGTATTTAGTCCAGATTAGTCACTCTCGACACAACATACACTTTTGTTAGCGGCTGTCAAAAAATGGAAACAAACGGGATGACATAATACACGTGCTTTATAGCCGAGACACTTACGTCTATGTCAGTATCCTAGTTTTATTTTTCGACCTTTGATGTACACAATGTATACTGCAGATATAAATAATTGTCAAGAGAAAAAATTATGATGATAGAGCCTGTTTTTCTTAGAATGCGGTAAGCTACTTTATACTGCAGTACGTAGCCCACTGCGTCACAGCAACCATGTCAATAGCATCAGCAATCACCAAGGTAACGTGGCTGATGAGTTGCTCGCCATGACGACAGATCTGGAGGGTGAAAGAAGAAAGAGCTCTGGTTACGGTGAGGAAATCGCCTTAGGAAAACATTTCCAAGGATTTTATGTCTTATTGTTACGCAAATATATTCACACGTGACTAGCGCCTCTTAAGATTACTGTAACGCATATCGCCTCTCTTCTCGACAAGGTAAAGGTGGAATAAAAGTGTCCCTGTACTCGCCACAAAGGCACATGGAGTAGCAGAGGTTTACTTTACGCATTCTTACGAATGCAAGGTTAATCTCGATATTAGATGGTGTTGATTGGTCAACCTCAAGTGCCAGTCATATTTTCTTCAGGTAAAGTGGCTTCAGTACTCATTAGGTACGGAGCTGGGTGGGCCTTTTGGATTCTTTGCAGAAGAGACAAATTTCTAGCTTCTACTGGAAATCGGCCCCAAATTCTCGGTCATCCAGACTGTAACGTAGTCACTGTACCTAATTAACTAATCCCGGCTCTCAGAGATCGTGTTCAAATGGATATTAAATAGTTTAGGGTATGTGGGCTTGGATTGTACGACCCAGGATTGGATCGTCAAAGGGGAGAGTAGCCTGCAGTGCAGATTGCTCCCAAAGTCGGGAAAAGTTTTGGTCGGTTAAGGGATTGGCAGTTACACATAGGCATTCAGATCCTTGTAATTTTACATTCTGAAGTGATTTCTTTTACCTAAAAATTAGTTCGGTTCACCGAAACCCCAAGGACAAAAACCGGGAAGGCCAGCAACACTGGACAGGCACATTACACATACCTGTCTTATTACGAGGAATTACAAAGCAGAACTGTAACTGTCAGGTGAATCAGCAGCTCATCATTTTTGTCGAAATGCTCAGTCCTATTAAAGATTTTCTGCAGTACCAGTAGTTTATTTAACGACGCCGTGTAAACAATATTTAGTCGAATGAAGTGGGGGTTGATCATATGATGCTGAGCTGGAAATGATAGGAGAGGAAGTTTCGGTCAATATGCAGTGTATATATCTGGTGTATCCTCCGACAGTAGAACTCGCAACCTTTCGCATATAAATACAGCTTTAAGCTGATTTTTTATAACCTGCCTCGTGTTCTGTATTTTCATAATTTAAACAACAGGTCACGTCAAAACAAGCAAATATTGCCATTTTGTATTTCCAGTAAAATGTTTATGTTAGTATTTTCTTTATTTAACTTCATCAAAGCCGTTCTTAACTATTGTCTTCCTTATATAAACCGGTACCGTCAACTGAATCACTCTGGAGTCCATGATTTAAGGGATTGACAATCGATAGGAATTTCAATATTGTACTGCCAGGGAAATATGTACTGTACCTACCGTGAATGCGTTACGAGAGGTACACAGATATAAAAAATTACTTAAAACACAATGATGCCATGAGTGTTTATTTTAATGCTACAATTACATTTCCACATTGTTTGAATTTTGTCATGTGCTTAACCCTTTAAAGCCCAGTGGTTGCTATATGCACCGCTAGATTAAACATTAAAAATATGGTTTTGTTCACAGAGTGCAAAAAATTTTGAAGCAATCCCTGTACATGCCTGGATAGGCCCTGAGTGTGTCCAGGAGTTTGAGGCTCCCAGCTTTCAGGACATTCGGCACATGAAGGTAGTAAGTTCGTCAGCCCTACGAACCGGCCGACTTCACTCCCTAGGAAATATTCTTGGTGCTCATTTCTGTTAGAGGCCGAGTCCAACCCAGGGGCCTAGAAAAACTCCAATGACACCCGCGACCTTCCGCCTTGTAGCTCAGTGCCTCAACCAACTGCGCCACCCCGTGCCCCATTCACAGAATGTATTATTCTTACAACAAGCAGTCATTAGTCACATTTCACTGACCGACCTTGCAAATGGAATCACACCTTATGCGCTGCGACATGAGAAATAAATCTTTAATTTTTGTCATCTAAGGAGTAATAAAGGTACTAGGTCACAACCTGACTGTTTGTCCTACCATCAAGGACATCTTGTTTCCGGATATTTCACAAATGAGTATACGTGGCGTAGAGATAATAAGTTTCGCTAAATATGAATTACAGGACAATTCATCTGTGTGTTTTAAAAGGGATATCTGATCATGCACTATTTTGAGTGTTTGTGCTTTCGGTTCTGCTGTACGGCGATTGTGCAGTACACGCTGTATCGGATCTTCGGAATTGCGATGCCTTTATTCATTCTTTCTATCCGTCCCCTCAGAACAAATTTATATTTCAAAATGACGTGGCAAAATTAGGGGATGCTGCCTTGATTCCTTCCTGGGCCAGCATTATCATCACACGCTACAATTAGAGCTAAGGGAGAAAGGGTTCGACGGGAGTTTGAGTAAACTGGAAGAGGGGAAAAAATAGAAGGTATTGATTTTTAAGGCATAATTGAAACGGGGGTTGAGGATATCGGTTTGCATGTAAAATAGACTTTCCCTTTGTCATAGTTTACTCTAGCTTACAAAAAGCACGCTGCGCTTCTGACTGGAGAGTTATCGCCAGAAATTTCGCATATTTGGGAAGAAATTTCTTGTCCTGTTCTTTCATTTCGACAGTTGAGCAGTTGTGGGATACAACGCCGTGTTTACTGGTAAATATTTACGGGCGATTTGGAAGAGCTTGCTGCTTTCACCTACAAGGTAGTCCGTTTGTCTTTGACTAACCTGAAAATGTATCAGCAAGCTTCTCCGAAACGTCGGAAAATATTTACCAAATGATATAACATCATGAAGTAGAAGAACTGGATCTACAAAAACAAACCTGTGAGAACCTCAAATCCCTCATTATACTGCGATGTATGAGGGCCGTGGCAATGGAACCTGGAGTCCCATAGAATTAAACAAATTTATTTTCTGCGTTTACTAATCTCCATGGATTAGCTCAAAGCCCGTTACATGTCCATAATCATCTCTTGGTTCTTACTGAAGAGCACTTTGGAAGACTCTTTTTAATAGTTATCTTAAGCATTTTTAAAATAATTACTTGTTCCTATTACAGAATAAGTACTTAATTTTGTCGCTGAACTATTAATTTCGATCGCAGCGTTAGAAGAAGGCGAGCGGTTAGTTTCACCTTCCGGTTCCTTGAATCCTGGAGGAAAGCAGCAACATCCTTTAAACGGGTTCCAGGGGACAAAAATCGCTTCCTCGCTCAGGAATGGGACCTCGTCTCTTTAGTTGTCCGGCCGGTGGCCAGGTAATGGTACAGGCTGAACTGCTTCACCAGACACTTCTTAAATAGTTCTTGTTTGTAACTTGAATTCTGCTATTACCTTCTGAACTCGTTTACCTAGTATTTCGTGCAGTATAGCACACTGTATTAAAGTTAAACTGTAATTTATGTGTGTATGTGTCAGTAAGCACTGTGACATGAAGGCGTAAGAGCAAGTGTAGTCATAGCTTGTAGAAGAGTGTAAAAGAAGAAAATATGGAACTGACAAAGGGTAAAATTTGAAAGTTAGTTACGTACGTATCTGTACAAACAGGTACCTGAAATTTTTACGTGTAAATTTGGGTGCAGAACAAGTTAACCCGACCACCACAACAGCCTGGTGTTATATGGGTGCAGGCCCAGGTAAGTTAAAATTAAGTACATTAGTGAATAAAATTATATTAATTAAATACGGTTCTACGCATTCTTAATGTCGGTACTATAAGTAGAAAAGCGGTAATATTCGCGCTCCGGCTTTACCACTGGATAGGAGTCCGGTTAAGCTCCACAGCCGGGTGGAATATGGCGAAGATTTATATGGCTGTTCTTGTCAGGAATCAAACCCAGCTCTTGGATCCCATAACCAAGTTATTACACTGACTTATCTGTCCCGGATCCACTTGAGATAAAGATAGACACTTTTCTTTGAAACCAGTATCTGCTCTGTAAAGCAGGGATAATTACCATTGCATGTTTCTCACGTTAAGATGGGCTTGTGACTATTTAGCAGAGAAGCATGAATTGCATGCAATTTTCGGTACATTTTTTATAATAACTAGCTACAAACTAGTAAACAGCGCGTTATCCTCTTATAAACAGTTCGTCTGTTCTGAAACAGAAGGTCGCCGTGGCGAAAGTAATGGATGAAATAGGTGTACCTTTTCTGCAGTATTAGGCTTTATTGGATTTTAAATAATATTACGATGAGCACGCACCAAAATATTGATATACACATTTGACACATAAGAGGCCAAGGCCCAGAGGGGAGTAGATGTATAGCTCTACTATTTCTTTAAGCTCGGCGCTAGATAGGGATGGGTGGACAGTGCTCCGCCCCGGCCGCATTATCCCCAGGAAAGACCCGGTACCCATTGTGTAGGAGGTTGGGTGGGCCCCAAGGACGGTCTGAACGGGTGCAGAAAATTTGGCTTCTTAAAAATAAAGTTCAGTAAGTTTAGGTAACGAAAATTTCCGACGTGAAAGAAACCTTCTCTTCATAGCATAAAAAATTAAGCCAGTTCACGCATCAAAACCATCTTTTCTGAGACCTTCTTTATATTTAGCGTCATTTACTTGATATTATAAAATCTGCTTCGATGTTATTTTACCTCTAATTCTATGTAATTGGTTTATCCAGTTGTGTCCATGCTCGTCTGTTTTATATTTTCATTCATATTCGATTCCGCCCCAATATCTTAATTTAAATACGGTGTGTGTTTGTGTGTGTTATTTGAGGAGGCTGTAAAAAGTTAAGATTAGGCCCGTATGGCATCGTAATGAATGGCTGGTTATGGAATGTTAGTGGCCATGGAAACTCGATGTAATCGGAGAAAAACCTGTTGTCTCAGTGCCACTTTGTCCACCACGTAATCCCACACGGACTGGGCTGGGATCAAACTCAAACCTCCAGGATAAGAGGCCAGCAAGTAAATACCTGAGTCGCGGAACCCATTATAGACATATAACCTAATGTAGCTGCTAACTGCCTAGCGTCTCCTCTCTTGTTGTCTATTCTGATCCCCTTTATCCTTGTGACTCTCGAAGGTTCACTCCCATGTAGCAAAGCTGGCAATGCTACCGTTTTGTACAACTTCAGTTGGGTCCCTTGCCGTGTTCCGATCATTCTTAACGCGTATCTACCATTTGCAGGATGTTATGCTGTGGGGTCCAGTAGAAATATGTTCACGTTTCAGAGGACCCTGCTGCCTACATCAACTAAGCAGCCTGTTGAGGTAGACAGCAGTTTTCCCTGAAACATCGGTGCACTTGCATGAAACTACACGACGTTACATATGAGACGACAGCAATCTACATTGTCACTCTTGTGAAAACATGAAATCTCACGTCTAGCGCATGTTCTTTCGTATTTGTCAATTTCCTTGCACTTTAATGTGCGTTATACACTGGTCGTTCAATTTTTCGGCGCTTTCGAAAGGAGCTGCGAAAATCGACTAATATCCCCGTCAGGCCCTCCCGTCTGCCCGTCCGGAAGGAAAAGAATTTTGGGGCAATTTCACATTTGGAAATTTTAAGAAAATTTGTAGGTACGTTTCTATTTCCCTTAAAATAAAAAATAAGGGACACTTCGCATTAAGACTTGCGTGGACTTATGTTACCTCGACGTTACAGGTGTTACTAATTGACACAGGCTTTGTCCTTGCCATGTACGAACTCAGACCAAACAAACATAAAAATCGAGTACGATCGATTGTAAATTTCAATGTTTAAGATACCTTGGCGTTTGTAAGTTGAATATGAGTTTGTAAAACGAAAA
>Ga0123355_10007523_pt1 | contig 16343 bp, 7 predicted proteins | sample TergutEmb28metaG_3_FD_89872 | JGI IMG/M metagenome (GOLD analysis project Ga0123355, IMG submission 89872) | Embiratermes neotenicus P1 segment gut microbial communities from Petit-Saut dam, French Guiana - Emb289 P1 | ecosystem: Host-associated > Arthropoda: Insects > Digestive system > Gut ...
AATCCGCCCGGTAAAGGGGCAAGTGGATGACCTCATCGGCGAATGCAACGCCCTTGCCGAGAAGAAGCAAAAAGCGCTGGTGACGACATTAACCAAGCGCATGGCCGAAGATTTAACCAATTATTTAAGAGATGCCGGCATTCGTGTGCGTTACTTGCATTCAGATATCGACACACTGGAGCGATTGGAGATTATCCGTGACTTGCGTATGGATGTTTTCGATGTACTGGTAGGAATCAACCTATTACGTGAAGGATTGGATATCCCTGAGTGCGCACTTGTGGCTATACTGGACGCAGACAAAGAGGGCTTCCTGCGTTCTAATACATCGCTCATCCAAACAATCGGCCGCGCCGCCAGAAACGTTGACGGGCGCGTTATCATGTACGCAGATACCGTCACCGACTCTATGAACGCCGCCATAACAGAAACCAACCGCCGCCGCGCAATTCAGGAAGAATACAACATAAAAAACAACATAACGCCGCAATCCATAGTGAAGAAAATTCACGAACGCATACAACTAACCAAAACCGTAGAACAGACCTCCCCTACCCTTGCCAAAGATGCAGAGTCCATGAGCCGTGAAGAGCTTATCGCAGCAGTTAAAAAGCTGGAAAAGAAAATGAAACAAGCCGCCGCAGAATTGCAATTTGAACAAGCTGCTGCGATAAGAGACGAAATACTGGGGTTGCGCAAGTATATGTAAAAGAGGAAATGCCATGTTTTTATTTGTTTTCGCTTTTGTAACAGGACTTATTTTCGGCTCTTTTGCCAATGTTATCATTTATCGCCTTCCACGGAAAAAATCCATTGTTAAACCGCCGTCTGCTTGCCCTTCATGTGAAAAACAACTGGCTGCGTGGGATTTGATTCCCGTGCTTAGTTGGGTTTTCCTAAGAGGGCGATGTCGTTCGTGTCAGATGAAAATAAGTATACGATATCCGGTGGTAGAGCTTATTTGCGGGCTGCTTTTTGCCGCCATGATGTATTTCTCCCCTACTCTATCGGTCATTCCGTTATCCGTTTTAGCATTTGTTCTGCTGACGGTGTCGTTTATAGATTGGGATACCCAGGAAATTCCCGATAGTTTGCTTATCGTCGGAGCCATCGGGGGCGCGGCATGGATTGCATTTGGGTATTTTTTGCCTGAGCTACTTCTTTATGCGCCGGCATGGCACAATGCGCTTTTAGGTGTAGTTGCGGGTGCAATGCCGCTGGTCGTTCTGGATAAAATTGCACTTTTGATATGGAAAAAAGATGGCTTCGGCTATGGTGATGTTAAACTTATGGCGGTAATTGGGATCTTCTTAGGCTGGCAATTGACGCTTATGGCGTTTATTTTTAGTATTCTTGCCAGCTTTCCATTTGCAATGTATCTCATGATAAAACAGCGGATTTCAAAAGAAAAAGCATTGAATGGCTACATGGCGTTCGGCCCATTCCTTTGTATTGGTGCAATAATTGCGTTGTGGTTTGGTGAATGGATTCTTAACATGTTGTACTGAAATTAACACATATTCCCAGTATGCCTTGCCCTACACCGGAGATGTTTTTAGTACCAACTAAAGCATTTTTGTGGAGGAATTTGCATGCACAGCAGTAAAGTAGAACCCTTGACCGCGGTTACGAATGCTACAACAACATGGCGCATATCGAACAAAAAGGATGGTGGTATGTTATTCGCGTGAAAGATGTGCTGTCGAACAGCGGAATTCTTTCTGGATTGGAGTATACCACGCTTAGATACTTTGTTTTTAGTCATGCTAATTGATAAAGGGCGATTGTACTACTTTTTTGTTAGTATACCGCCCTTTATTATATGTGAAATTGCAAATGCATTATAGCGAGTTCGGTTGACTTTCTATAAATTTACATATTTCAGATAGATGTTTGCACTCTAATTCCCCAAACCGACTAAGCTCCGGGCTATCAACATCCAATACGCCAAATACTTCCCCATTTTTAATGATAGGAATTACTATTTCTGATTTGCTCGCAGAGTCACAGGCTATATGCCCGGGGAATTTTTCAACATCCTCTACTATTTGAGTTTTTCGTTCCGCTACTGCTGTGCCGCATACACCCTTGCCAACTTTTATTCTAATGCAGGCAGGCAAACCTTGGAACGGCCCAAGCACAAGCTCGCCATTTTTTATAAGATAAAACCCTACCCAGTTTATTCTGTCCATATATCCGTTTATTACTGCAGATACATTCGCAAGGCCGGCGATTACATCGTTATCGTCTTCTAACACTCGCTTTGCCATATACGCCATAAGTTTGTAATTCTGCTCAAGGTCGTCCTGTCTTTTTATTCGGTACATTAGAATCACTCCTATATTTTTTAACTGGCACGATTATAACACCATGCTAATATTCGTGTAAGACGTTATTGATTATGAAGAAAAAAGGTGTCCCGTATACTGCTAAAAAAACAGTTGACAATCTAAAAAATATCACGATAATTAAAGCACAAGTAAATAGATGTTTTCACATTCCGAGATAACTCTCGGAAAAGCGGAATAGGGTGAGAGTCCCTGCGAGCGGGTCACTGTGATACGGTGCGAATTAAAGTCGCTACCGATAAGTCAGATACGCTGTGATACATCATTAGCTTCCCCGGACGGAGCTATGTGTTTTTTTGTGGTGTTTTTATTGTATACCATAAATTTATAACACGTTCCGTCATTATGTGATGAACGTGTTTTTTGTTTTCCGGGATTATCAATAAGCAGGAGGTGATGTGAAAAGTTGAATGATTCAACGAAACGGAACGAAACCCCAATTTAGAGAAGTGTGTTAAAGAAATTCAGAGACGTTAATCAAGCTGTAAGCATGTGCTTCGCAGCAAAAAGAGAGGAATTTAATTTTGCGAAAAACAAAATTTAAGTCGCAGTTACTTGCAATTCTGTTAGCGTTTGTTATGGTAGTTGGCCTTGTGCCAGTGCCAGTATTTGCAGATTATGATGCGATTATTGCAGAAGTTGGAGGATATGAGGCTGGGGAGTCTATTTACGTAGAAACTTACGAACCAGAGCATCCTGAAATTGAAATTCCGGAAGTTGAATACCCTGAAGCGGAGTATCCAGAAGTCAAAGTTCCAGTGGTGGAATACCCTGAAATAGAGTATCCGGAAGAAGAATACTTAGAATATCCAAGTTATGAACCAGAGACAGAACCTGCGTCTTATGAGCCGCCAACCGATTTGATATCTTCACTCTCTGAAGAGGGCTATATCACAGTTTTTGTTACCTTCGAAGGATATAATCTTGGGCATGGCTTTTATGTAGAGCCAACAGCCGTAACCATTCCTGCCGGCTCTAGTGCGGCGGCCGCAACATTAGCCGCGCAAGATGCCAATCCACATCTTGGTTCACGTCCTGATTGGGTAAGCTTCCGAGGTGACACAGGTTCTGGGTTTTACATGGAGGGAATTCGTGGCTTTAACAGATCCTATGTAAATCTGCCAAGTTACCTTGCAAACAGAACCCCGTGGGTAAACAGCTTCCGATGGGGCGATGCCGTTCAGGGTGGCAATATTATGGAATTTGATTTTACGTTCACGTCGGGCTGGATGATTACGGTAAACCACGTTCTTATCTCTATGAGTGCGGGTGCGTGGATAGTTAATGACGGCGATGTAATTCGCTGGCAGTTTTCCGTATACGGTCTTGGTGCAGATGTAGGGGTAGACAGCGGATGGGGTAACACACCGCCGTTTATTATGCACGACAGAACCGAACTAATACGCGCGCTTTTTGCTCCTCATGTAACACCATCGGCTAGGAACGCTGCACTTGCTATCAGTATTAACCCACTTGCAACGGCAGAGCAGGTAGCTTGGGTCACCGCTTTGCTTCTAAACGGCGATGAAGCACCTACTAGTGTGGCTTCCAGTATAGTGATAACGCCATCTGTAATTGATATGTTTCGTGGCACATCGCGTACATTTGCGGCAGAAGTGCAATCTCAAATAGGAGAGCCAATGCCTTATGAGCCTATAACCCTTAGTCTTGCTTCAGGTGGCTCAGACCTAGTTGAATTGCACCCGGGTACAATGCTTGTGGATGGATTACTTACCATTCACCCAGAGCAAGCATTTGGCACAGTGGTTATAACCGCAGTAAGTGGCGAGTTGACTGCCAGTGCAGTAATAACTATACGTGCGCCAAGTGGCATACAACGGGTGATAGGCACTCCTGCTACATCAATGCTTGCAGGTGAATCCAGTGATTTTTGCCTCAATCTTTTGCCAGCCGCAAGTACACTTTACGGATATAGAATAGAGTGGGCTTCTGCCGATGATTCTATTTTGACCGTAAGCCCAAATCCGAATGACCCGTTATCCACCGCTGTAGTGGCCATATCAATTGGAAGCACAGCCATTACCGCAAGGCTAATATGCGAAGCCACTAACGAGCAGGTCGGAACCACGGTATCTTTCAGTCCAACTGTAAGGGCTGCTATAACAGGAATAAGGATAGCCACAGGTGATGAAAATAGAACGGCTATTCAAGGGGCTACCAATATTAACTTGAATGTGACAGCATACTCCGCAGGTGCTAATTTTACCGGTTATAGGGTTGAAAGAACCGTAGCAAATACCGCAGTTGCAACATTGCCAAACCCCGGAAGCCCATGGAATAATGTGAATGCAACTGCTGTAGGCGCAGGAGTGACAACCAGCACCGCACAGTTGGTACGTATTAGTGATAGTGCCCCTGTTGGTGAGCCTATTACCTTTATCATAACTGTAAGCCCGCTAATCGGCATTACAAGAACGGATGCAATGGCTAACAGAACATTGGTTGAAGGTGCGACACTGGGCACTACTGTTGCACTTGCGCCTGCAGGCGGTGGCATCCTGGGTTCTGGGATAATCCGTACGTCAACTAACCCAGAAATTATATCCCCCGCCGATGGTACTGGTTTGTTAAACAACGCTACTGCACACAGAGTAGGAACAGCAAGGATATATGCACAACTTAGAAGTGGTGGTGTAGACATAGGCGAGCCTGTGTATTTCGACTTTACCATAGCACCTGTGCTTAGTAGGCAGGGCTTAGAAGATGTGCAATTAGAGGCTGGTGACAATTTAACTTTGTCGGTTGTACAGCACGGTATAGGGTTGGGTATGAATCGTTTTATCCAATGGACTTCATCGGACGAATCGATTGTTATGGTTCAAAAGCATCCTGCCCCTACAAACCTTGCGACTGCCAATACCACACTCACGAACGAAATAACGGCTGTTTCGTCGGGTACGGCGACAATAACCGCTCAGTTAATGACAGGTACTGCGGCAAATAGAGTAGCCACAGGTACACCTATAACATTCGAGGTAACCGTAACGGCACCAGACTGGCAAGGGCAAGGCACCGAAGCTTACCCATTTTTAATTAGCAATAGAGAAGAACTTATGCTTTTGGCTTATAGGGTTAATCATTCACCTGCTGCCCCAAATAATAACGCTGCAACGCCAGGTGCATTTAATGGCACACATTTTAGAGTAGTTGCAGACATTACCTTGGGTGATGATTGGGAGCCTATTGGCAGAGCTGTCCACACTATGGTATGGGTCAACCCCAATACACGCAATAATGGCCGTGACTTTGACGGAATTTTTGACGGTGGCGGGCATACAATCACTTTCGCTCATGGCTCACAACCCTTATTTGGTGCAGTATGGACGAGCGCAGTAATCCGTAATGTGAATATCTATGCTCCATATATAGCCGGGCACGGTTTAATAGCGGGCGTTAATGCGCAAATCGCTTTTGGTTCACCCATGTATCCAGTAATTGATAACGTAAGGATACTATCGGGTTCAACAATCAGAGGTTCTGGCTTCTCCGGCACAGATGGTTTCCGGCCTCAACATCTTGACATCAGAAACAGTACCATCGAACAAAATGTAAGAATTGGTTTTGACGCAGTTGCAAACGCACCATTTGACCAAAACACAGTATATTTTGCCAACACAGCAGGGTCCGGCCCTGGTGTTGGTTCGTTTGTAAGCGGTCTTGCCGGGTTTATTACTAATAGTGTAAGTTATGCTACGGTATATGGGCATCCTAATGTTGGTAATGTGGGCGGGCTTGTTGGATACAAGCAACAGTCCATGCGTAATTTCCAAATAGATAATTCACATTTCCGTGGAGAAATTATTGCTCCGCAAAGCAGGTATGTCGGCGGCATTTTGGGCGCAGGATATGACAGTCCTAATCCACGAAATAATACACCAACAGGACAGCTTGGCGGCTTTATGGCTGCCCCCAACACACTTGGGGCGCATATTAGAAACAGCACAGTTACGGGAAATATCATCGGCTACGACTTTGTAGGCGGAATAGTTGGCGGAGAATTTGCCAACCAAATGTGGTCTACAGGTGTTGGTGCAGGCCCTCAGCACATTGTTAAGAATAATCATTTTGCAGGCACATTGACAGCAACCGCAGTAAACGCAAGAAATATCGGTGCGTTGTTTGGATATGTACGTTCTCTAAACCGCAATAATGTCATCTTAGGCAATACATTTGCAGAGGGCAGTGCAGACAGGGGAATTGGTCATGTTTCTATAGTAGACACCATTCATGCAAACCCCACGCAAATCGCAGGTACTATCTATTTTAGAACGCTAGGTACCGCTGCAGAAAATCCACCTCCTGCTGGTTTTGGCGGTATAACCAGACGTAACTACTACCGCACAGATAACCCACTGGGTGCACACAAAGTTTATCTAGTGCGAGAGCTTATAGGCGTAAGGAGCATAAGCCTTTCAGTTACTGGTACGCATAGTTTTACTACCGCAGTTGTGGGGTATGGAGCACAAACACCACTTACCATAACTGTGACAAATACAGGAGAAGCGGCAACCGGTGCGCTTGCAGTATCGCTATCCGGTGATGATACCGACAGCTTCACACTGAGCATTGAGACACTAAATAGCATTGCTACAGGCGCAACAGAAACATTTACAGTTGTGCCAGGTGCTGGGCTTTTAGTTGGAGAGTATACAGCCACAATAACCGTAGCTAACAACCAAATTGCAGAAGCACAGTCGTTTAACGTGCGCTTTATTGTAGAGCCTGCAAACCGTACCGCGTTAAATATGGCAATTGCAGAAGCAGAGGCCTTATCACAAGTTCTCTTCACCCCTGCAACATGGTTAGCAGTGGCAAATGCATTAACAAATGCAATTACTGTTCGTGACAACACAAATGCTACACAAAATCAAGTGAATGCGGCAACAGCTTATTTACGGATTGCAATAGATAATTTGGTGTATGACATCACATGGCAAGCCGCAATGACACGTGGGCTGGACAAAATTGTTTCCACAGTTTCTGCACCGCAATTTGGTTCTGTTGGTGGCGAATGGACAGTACTTGCGCTTGCGCGTGCCGGGCATCCTGTACCATATGGATATTTTGAAACGTATGTTCATCAAATTGGTGAACGCCTAATGAATGTTGGTATAACTACCAACCCGAACAGTACACAAAATGCAGGTGGACAATTCCCACTTAACCGTGTATACAACCCCGCAATAGGCAGATACGAAGTAAGGCTTGGCCACAACTCACAGTCTACCGAAAATTCACGCCTTATTGTTGCGCTTACTTCACTTGGCATAGATGCTTCAAACTTTACACATAGCGGCACTACATTTGACCTTGTTGCGCAGTATGGCCAAAGGCATGATGCGACAAGTAACCAAATGTGGGGCGAACTGCAAGGCATAAACGGCCCAATTTGGAATCTTATCGCACTAAACTCACGTGGCTGGGACACTCCATATGAAATTACAGATAGGGCATGGGTTGGCGGAACCACCGCATCAAACTCAATCACTATCGATGAAAGAATCCAATGGGTTTTGGATGTACAACTAAACAATGGCGGCTGGGTGCTTCAACACAACGATCCTTCTAATTCAAGCACTGCCATCTTACCATCTGACCCAGATATGACGGCTATGGCATTACAAGCACTTGCACCTCATCGTAATATACCTGTCGTTGCTGCTGCAATTAACAGAGCAGTAGAAGAGCTTTCACGAACTCAACTTCCAAATGGCGGCTGGGCCTCTTTTGGCCTAGACAATGTGCAAAGCCCCGCACAAGTAATCGTTGCGCTCACAAAGTTGGGCATAGACCCAATGACAGACTCAAGGTTTGTTATGCCAAGTGTGTCAAGGTCTGGTATATCTGATGGGTATAACCCAATTACTGCAGTGCTCAGGTTTTTTGACCTTACTACGGGCGGTTTCTTCCATCCTCATGCAAATGCAGGTGGAGCAGTGGATCTAATGGCAACAGAACAAGCTGTTTACAGCCTTGTAGCATATTGGCGTTTTGTAAATGGCATGAACGCACTGTATAACATGAGTGACGCATTTGTGCCTTCACAACCAGTTGTTGACAGAACCGCGCTTAATGCAATAATTGCGAACGCACAAGCTCGTGTAGGAACAAATTATACCCCGGCTACATGGGCAGCAATGCAAACAGAACTTGTGGCCGCAATACTGGTACGTGACAATACAAACGCAACACAAGCTGAGGTTAATGCGGCTGTTGGCAGACTAAATGCCTCAATTATTGCACTTAATGAGCGTCCTGACTTTACTGTGCTTGACTATTTTATTGCTGCGGCAGAAGCACGTATACAATCAAATTACACACCCGAAAGCTGGGCAAGGATGCAAGATGCCCTTGCCATTGCAAGGCAAGTGCGCAACGATGTAAATGTCACACAAACTGTAGTGGATATAGCCGCTGCTAATTTGGCCGCCCGAATAGACCAACTTGTAGAGGTCGGAAATGTTGACCCAGCCAGATCAAGAGTCTTGTTAATGGTATACAATCCATATGCAAGGCCAGGTCATCCCAGATATTTTCTTCAAGGCGGCACTGTAAGGGAGATGTATATATATATCAACCCGGGAGAAACAGCCTACAGTATATTGCGAAGACCTGAAACAGGCTTACGCATTCGCTCTTCTGGTCATCATGTTTGGGCAGGAATGTATGTAGAAGCTATAAACCATTGGGGTGAGTTTGATGGTGGCCCGCTTTCTGGCTGGATGGTCTCTCGCAACTATGTTTTCCCAGCACGCTCCTCATCATTAACATATCTACAGGATGGCGACACGATTTATTGGGTATACACATATGAGCTTGGTGCCGATATCATTCCAAGGTTTGGTGTATTTGAAGGCGAAGGATTTGGTCCAGACAGAGCCGCATTACGAGCTGCAATAGGTCAGGCAGAACAACGTATACAATCTAATTACACTGCTGCGTCTTGGACACCGTTTCAAGCGACACTAAATACAGCAAGAGGCGTATATGGCAATCCTGCCGCTACACAAGACAGCATTGACACAGCAGCAAGAAACCTAACGGCAGCCGAAAACGCTTTGGTTCGAGTTGGCTCGGCTGGCGGAGGCGGCGGTATGCCTGGCATATGGCCAGATTTTGACCTTGAGTATGAAGATGATGAAGACGAGGAGGAAGTTGCACCAGACCCGGAAGCAGAACTGGATGAAGATATGATAGCTGATGGCGAAGCTGTTGCCTATGTTGTTTATGAACTTCTGCAACAAGCCGTAGAAGCCGGAGCAGCTGGTGTTACAATCACTGTTCCAACCGCTGAAGGTACAAATAGCCTCGAGCTTGAACTCATTATTCGGACATTTAGAGAAGCGGCATCAGAAGGTATGGCACTGACAATCCATTCCGATGTAGCAACAATTACACTAGATGTGGCAACCCTTGCAGGCATTGCTTCCGGTATGGATGACGATGATGTAGTGCGAATCTCTGCCGAAATAATTAACGCTTTTGGAGTGCTTAATCCGCAACAGCAATTGATTGTTGGAGATAGCACAGCAATACGCCTTACCATAACAGTAGCCGGTAACCCTGTCAGTAATTTCAGAGGAACAGTCATAGTTTCTATGCCATACACTTCAAGCATCGCTGCCGAAGATTACGATTTGTTAACGGTGTATCATATTGATAGCTTAGGCAATATAAATGAGATGCCGGGCGCACGATATGATAATTCACACATTACCTTTACAACAAACCATTTTTCAGTATTCTTCATAAACGAATGGATAAGTCCGTTCGCAGATGTTACTCGCAATGCTTGGTATTTCCGCAATGTGCGTTTTGCATATGCAAATGGATTGATGACGGGTACTGCTCCCGGTCAATTCTCCCCAGATACGCACCTTTCCCGTGCAATGATGGTCACATTGTTGTGGCGTATGGAAGGTATGCCAATTGTTGCAAGCGGCAGCGATTTCCATGATGTTGCAGAAGGACGTTGGTATTCAGATGCAATAGCATGGGCAAGTGCAAATGATATCGTCAACGGTCATGGAGATGGTACGTTTGCTCCAAATGATAGTATCACACGCGAACAGCTTGCGCTTATCTTCCAAAACTATATGCGTTTTAGCGGGGCAGATGTTTTTGCCGGTGCGTTTGTGGGAGCGTTCACTGATGTGGACAACATATCCCATTGGGCATTGGATGCAATGATGTGGGCAAATGCGAATGGTTTAATAACCGGGCGTACAATAACGACACTTGCGCCTGATGGTACAGCAACCCGTGCAGAAGCTGCAGGTATTTTGCAACGATTTATGGAAATGGAATAAAAGTGGCAAACGAGCAGGAGGTTCTATGACCTCCTGGTTCTCGTTTGAATTTTGGAGGAAAAAAATGCGTAAAATATTTATATGCTTTCTAACTGCTGTATTGCTTATTGGGATTGTTCCACCCGTGACCCATATTCATGCACATCAGCCCACAACAACAGACTGGGAATATGCTATGAACCGCTCGCTAGACTGGATACGCGAAGCAGTAGTGCCGCACCCGCTCGTCGGTTTTGTTGGCGGCGAATGGGCAGTGCTTGCCTTGACGCGCGCAGAACGAGTGACCGCAAATGACCCATGGATTTTAGGCTGGCTTGCAGACCTTGAAAGAATGCTTACCGAAGTTGATCGCTTAAAAGCCGCGGGGCATAACATTCAAAATCCTCCATCTGCGGGGACATTCCCTGGTGGAATGCGCCGCTGGACAGACTTTCAGCGCGTAACACTTGCACTAAGTTCGCTTGGAATGGATGCTACCAATTTTAATGGGCGCGATTTAACGGCTATATACAACACTTTCGTTCCTGTGCATGAACGTCATGCGCTTAATATGACCATTAATGTGGATACATTTGCCTTAATTGCGTTAGATACAAAACCACACGATGGCGATAGGGATGCGTTTATCCAATGGCTATTAGAAAGCCAATCGCCGCGTGGCACATGGAGCCTTGGTACTTTTGACTTAGACGTTACTATAATGGCAGCGCAATCGCTGGCACCTTATTATCATAACGACCCTGCTGTCAGAGCCGCAGTTGACCGTGCATTGGATTGGTTGCGTGTTCAAAATTTCCCTGACCCAGAAAGTACAGCACAAATGATTGTGTTGCTTACTGCACTTGGCGAAGATTTTGCGGATGAAGCCGCATACTATGTAAATTGGCTATTGCGCTGGTTTGACCCTGCAAGCGGCGGCTTTAGAAGGCCATCACCCACAGACCCTGTAAACCATATGGCAACAGAACAAGCGGCATATGCCCTTGTTGCGTATTGGCGTTTTATAAACGGCATGACACCCCTTTATGACATGAGCGATATGTTTGAAAGCGGCGCTATGGAAGTGCCGGAACTTAACATATTGGAGGGTATTGTTGGTTTACCGGGGAGGCATACCGATGTCAGACCTGTAGCAGTTGTATCACCGGGCAGGACATTTGCTGATGCGCAAAACCACCCCGGCCGCCATGCAATAGAAGCGATTGCAGAACGTGGGATTATAAACGGCAGAACGGAAACCGCTTTTGCGCCAAACGATACGATGACACGGGCAGAATTTGCCGCAATTATTACACGAGGGCTTAATTTGCCGGAAGTAACGACTTTTGTTTTTAATGATGTACCCACAAACGCGTGGTATTTTAGGGCGGTTAGTACAGCATTCTTTTATGAAATTGTAAACGGTGTAACGCCAACAACATTTAACCCAAGCGGCACGATAACACGTCAAGAGGCAGCAGTTATGGTAACGCGTGCGGCAAGGCTTACAGGCATCAATACAGATATGGGGCGTATAGAAGTTATTAATACATTGGCCATGTTTGGCGATTACCGCACTGCTGCAAATTGGGCATGGGAAGCACTTGCCTTCTGTGTACGTGAAGGCATTATAGACGATTATGAATTTTATCTTCAGCCCCATGCACCAATAACCCGTGGTGAAATTGCAGAGATGCTGTATAGGTTGTTGGATAGAGCAAACTTGCTGTAGGAGGCTCTTTATTCATGAAGAAGCACAAAAATAAATTTATCGTCACAGCAATTATTATCGTGTTACTGGCGGCAGCATGGTTTTGGGGCGGTGTTCAAACAATTAATGCGCCATCCCCGGAACCTTCCTCTGTGATAGTGACGGCGACAATAGGAGAACCGCCCAAGGCTCAAGATTATGAACCGGAAGACATACCAAGCGGCTGCTCCATTTTCGATGTTGTACCGGAAGTGGCAAACCCAAACCATTTTGCAACGACACCTGAAGGGGTTATTTTACCGGACATAGACCCGGCAGATACACAAATATTTGCTACAGACCACCCCAATATGCGCGCACCTATAGAGCCGGAAGATATGGAAATCGGCGATGGCTATTTTACCGTTACGCTGTCGGTCAGAGCCCACACTATCTTATACAATATGCATCTCTTGCACCGTGACAAGCATGAACTTGTGCCGGAAGATGGCTGGATATTCCCGCCTACAGATGTTATTGCCTACGAGGGCGAGAGTGTATTCAACGTATTGCAACGTGAAATGCGCCGCTACAGAATACACATGGTTGCCCGTTGGACACCAATTTTCAACTCGGCATATGTGGAAGCGATTAATAACCTATATGAGTTTGATGTTGGCCCGCTTTCCGGCTGGATGTACAGGGTAAACGGCTGGTTTCCCAATTTTGGTGCATCACGCTATCTTTTAAGTCCCGGTGATGTAATTGAGTGGATTTACACCGTAGACCTTGGGCGTGATTTGGGAGTGTATTGGCTTGGAGGCAAGTATGGTGAATAGGGATGTATTTTCAAGTTTTCACCCACTTGTAAATATGTCATATTTTATAACAGTCATTGGGTTTGCCATGTTTTTTATGCATCCTGTCAGCTTAGGTATATCATTGGTTTGTTCTTTTACCTATGCCGTATATCTTAATGGAAAAAAAGCTGTGCGAATGGGCTTGATATTTATGCTACCCATGTTAATACTCACCGCTTCCCTTAACCCATTGTTTAACCATCAAGGGGCAACCATTCTTGCATACTTACCCAACGGAAACCCCTTGACACTGGAGTCAACGATATATGGTATTGCCGCTTCTGTTATGTTAATAACCGTTATTGCTTGGTTTTCGTGCTTTAATGCAGTAATGACCAGTGATAAGTTTGTTTACTTACTTGGGCGCATTATACCCGCATTATCACTAATACTATCTATGGCCTTGCGCTTTGTACCACGCTTTACAGCGCAAATAAAGGTCGTTTCCAATGCACAAAAATGTATCGGGCGGGATGTGACCAACGGCAATATTTTTCGCAAAGCAAAGCACGGAATTAAAATTCTGTCAATTATGGTGACGTGGGCATTGGAAAATGCCATTGAAACAGCCGATAGTATGAAAAGCCGGGGCTATGGTTTGCCCGGACGTACGGCATTTTCCATTTTTCGTTTTAGTAAGCGTGATGGTTGGGCAATGACATATATTTTAATTTGTGCCGGTACCATATTTACAGGGGCAATAGCAGAAGTATATCGCTTTCGCTATTTTCCAACAATTAGGCATATATCAGGAGGTTTTCACGAAATTTGGACACCTTTGTTATTTGCATTGCATTTTGCACTTTGTATACTTCCACTAATCGTAAATATAAAAGAGGATTTTACATGGAAACGTATAAAATCAAGAATTTAACATTCACATATCCAAACAGGGAAGCACCGGCTTTACAAGATGTCAGTCTTACTATAAAGCAAGGTGAATTTGTCACGCTTTGCGGGCCTTCCGGCTGTGGTAAAACTACGCTTTTGCGGCAGTTGAAGCCGTCGATTGCTCCTCATGGTCTAAAGTCCGGTACTATATATTTCGAAAGTACCCCATTGAATGAGCTGCCTGCCAGAGAAGCCGCTTCAAAAATTGGTTTTGTGTTCCAGTCACCGGAAAATCAAATCGTCACAGATAAAGTTTGGCACGAGCTGGCCTTTGGGTTGGAGAGCTTTGGGTTAAAGACACCAGAAATCCGCCTGCGTGTTGCAGAAATGGCGAGTTTTTTTGGTATACAATCGTGGTTTCATAAATCGGTTACAGAATTGTCTGGCGGGCAAAAGCAAATATTGGCACTTGCGTCAATTATGGCTTTGCAACCCACTGCGCTTATACTTGACGAGCCTACAAGCCAGCTTGACCCAATTGCAGCCGGAGAGTTTCTTGCCACATTGGGCAAGATAAACCGGGAGCTTGGCGTGACGATAATTTTAACCGAACATAGGCTGGAAGAAGCCTTTCCACTATCAAATCGTGCCATTGTAATGGATGCCGGCATAGTTGTTGCAGACGGCGTACCATGGGAAGTTGGCCTACAGTTACGCGAGCATGGAAGTAGTATGTTTTTGGCTATGCCAACGCCAATGCGTGTGTGGATGGCGGTTGAAAATGAAGCAACAAATGTACCTGTTACTGTAAGAGATGGAGCGCAATGGCTTTCCGGGCAAGCGGTTGACACAAGTAAAATTCAAAAAGATATGCAAAAAAATGTCAATATACTGAAACCTGCAATAACCCTTGATGATGTATGGTTCAAATACGAAAAAAATCTTCCTGATGTGGTTAAAGGGTTATCATTCAAAGCACACTATGGCCAAGTTACAACGATTATGGGGGGCAATGGCACTGGTAAAACCACGACACTGTCACTAATTACCGGGCTAAATGCACCCTACCGTGGCAAAATTCATACAGACACAAGAGCTTATGCCCTGCCTCAAAACCCGCAATCCTTGTTTGTTGCAAAAACTGTGCGAGCAGATTTGTTAGAAGTTCTTTCAGGGAGGAAATTGTCCAAAGAAGCAAAAGCCGGTAAGTTGGCGGCTATCGTTAAGTTATGCCGCCTTGAAGATCTGTTAGAGAGCCACCCATATGATTTATCCGGCGGTGAGCAACAACGCGCCGCATTGGCAAAAGTATTGCTGCTGCAACCAAAAATACTGCTTTTGGACGAGCCAACTAAAGGACTGGATGCAGAATATAAGCAAATATTTGCCGCAATACTGCGCAAACTAACAGACGCAGGCGCAGCAGTGATAATGGTAAGCCACGATATAGAATTTTGTGCAGAATACGCCGACAAATGCGCCTTGTTTTTTGACGGAAGCATAGTAACCGAAAACACGCCAAGAGAATTTTTCAGCGGCAATAGCTTTTATACAACGGCGGCAAACCGTATGGCACGCAAGATCATGCCGGAAGCCGTTACCGCAGGAGATATTGTGCTGGCATTAGGAGGCAAACTTCCACCTGCGCCAGAAATATTGGACATTGACGCAAAATACGAAACATTAGACAAGGAACTACCGCCGCCACCAAAATGCCCAAAGTTATCAAAATGGCGTAAATTATTATTGGCAATTTTCTCGTTATGGTTTTTGGTTGCGATTGTATTTGCGTGGGCAAATATTCAAAACCTAACTGCATTTATAGGTGGAGGGCGTGAAGCCACTAATATTGCAAGTGATAACGCTGCACTTTATGTGAGTATTTTGATTGCTGTCGCATTGGGTATTAACGGCATCGTACTTACACTTTCGTGGAAGCGTGGCCAGGCTGTACCTTTGGCGCAAAAACGGCCACTGTCAAAACGTACCATTGTCGCAGCAATGCTCATTTTGTTGACTATTCCGCTTACAATTTATTTGGGAGTACACATCTTTAACGCCCGCAGATTTAACTTTATTTCCATGTTGATAATCCTGCAAACGATGCTCCCCTTCATATTAATATTTGAAGGCCGAAAACCTCAAGCACGAGAAATCATAGTCATTGCGGTACTATGTGCAATGGCAGTCGCAGGTAGATCTGCATTTTTTATGCTACCGCAATTCAAACCTGTTGTAGCCATGGTAATTATTGCAGGCGTAGCTTTTGGTGGCGAAGCAGGTTTTTTGGTGGGAGCAATGACAG
>Ga0123355_10007524_pt1 | contig 16343 bp, 7 predicted proteins | sample TergutEmb28metaG_3_FD_89872 | JGI IMG/M metagenome (GOLD analysis project Ga0123355, IMG submission 89872) | Embiratermes neotenicus P1 segment gut microbial communities from Petit-Saut dam, French Guiana - Emb289 P1 | ecosystem: Host-associated > Arthropoda: Insects > Digestive system > Gut ...
AATATCTGTCCCTCTTTCTATTTGTTCAACAATCTGTTGATTTTGCACCGACTGAGAATTACCCGCATCATGTACAACAAAGTTTATATCCGCAGGAACCCTAGCAGTCATATAATTCATCATCTCTGCAATAAACGTATCAGAACCGGAATATTTAAAAAACGCAATATCTCTCCCCTTTTGCCTACACCCCGACAAATGTAGCAGCATCAAACCACATAGAATCATTGATAATATCACAGAGATTGAGTTTTTCCTCATAAGCAACTCCTTCGCTTCTTTTTGTCAATAATATTTCCGACATTGGCACGTCAGCACACCTATTCAAAATCTTATCATAGAACAAAAAATAAAGCCAGATTTCTTTTAGTCCAAATAGCCTAAATACACAAGATTTATCAAAGCGCCAAAATGGCGCTTTGTTAGATACGGCTGAAAAGCTTGCCGAGAAGTACAATATAGCTCGTGAATACTAACAGGCTTTGTTCCTTATCCGACCTCTACCAGCTTTCCTATTACGACATAGCGTGCATTTTGGAAAGCGGAAGAGCAGGTGGATAGTGTGAGCAGCCTATCAGATGCTTGAACCTCCACATCGCTTGTAAAGTCTGAGCGATCCCTCGCCGCTTGTATCCATGCCTCAAAGTCTGCATCGTCTGCGAAATTGCGTTGCCAACTGTCGGCGTGTACGTCTGTTGTGTAGGCGGAGAACAGTTCGACCATATATCCGCCCTCGGGCGTTACAAGCAGTAGCCGTGGGTGCGCCTCGTAGAAGTCTTGGTCGGCGTAGTTTAGGAGTGGGGTAAACATACTGCCATTTTTCATCCTGTGCCCATAGATGATGGTATGCCTATCACTGAAATCCCGCGCATTGCGATAATCTGTGAAGAGGGTGCCATTCACGTTTTGTGTACCGTCGAACAAATGCTTTAGATAGAACGCATTGTTCGTCCCCTGTACCACGGGATGATTGATTGAGCTGTTTTCCAAAATCAGCCATCCCGTGATCTCTGCGTTTTGCTCCTGCAATGCGGCAAAATCAACCTGCGGCAAAGAGATCGTTGGCACTTGTACGGCTTCCGGTTCTTCTCCCGACTCCTCCCTCAGTACTGTGACAGAGGGAGAAGCCGTACTTACAAAGCGATGCAGGTTTTCGTACATTTCAGCACTTTCCTTGCTCTCGAAGGTGATGCTTGTTATTTGAGCCAAACTGACCATCAACAGAGCCGCGAAGCTTAGGGCAAACACGCCGAGCAGAATACTTTTCATCTTGTTTTGTCTCATGGCAGCTTGCCCCTTTCTTCTCTTTAGCCTGCGATCACAATCGTACGAGGCGGCGTCCGCACCCAACCAGGTGCGCCTTGAATAAAGTCTCGCGCCGCCGTGCTGCCTACGGTCATGGTGTTGATGCCGCTGCTGTTGAACATGTTGGTATTGTCGGTGACATTGCTAAAGTCTGCATTTCTCAAGTTTACGCTGGCGAGAGCAGGTGTGCTCGCAAACATATAGTCCATATTCGTTACGCTGGAGGTATCCCAGCCAGATAAATCACCTACACTGGTGAGAGCACTTGCGCTCCAGAACAAGAGACCCATATTCGTCACGTTAGAGGTATCCCAGCCAGACAAATCGCCTACACTGGTTAGCGCGTTTGTGCCACCGAACATGCCTCTTATAGTCGTCACGCTAGAGGTATCCCAGCCAGACAAATCCAAGCTCGTGAGAACTTTTGCATTCCAGAACATAATGGCTATATTCGTCACACGAGATGTGTCTAGCAGCGTAAAGTCCATGGTTGTCGCTAAGGTCATTTGGGCACATAAAGCTCGCAAGCTTCCCATCGCAGCCACACCGCCGCGTCCTGCGATGTAGACATCATAGAAGCCTGTCGAATCGCCTGGGGCGTGGTGACTTTCCAAGTAGAAAGCTACCACAGGGAAGTCCGAATCCGCATGGGTCAAGTCTATTGCGTCAACGATGGCGCGTCCGTTATAGGTATCCGCCGCAAATGCAGCCAAGTCCGGGATGTATTTGTCGATGACTTCGACACGTTCAATCTGATTCCGTTGCAAAGTCGGGAAAGTAAGGAATAGGTCGCTTTCGGCAGGGTCTACAGCCAGACCAACTTCCCGCATGAGAGAGCGAACAGGTTTATTCGTTATTACTTTCACCAGCGTTTCAGCGGCAGCACTCATCGGCGCATTAGAAGCGGTACTATTCCAAGCCATGGGCAACTGCGAAAGTGTCGCAAGGCCAGCATCAGCATAGACGGCGTAGTACATGGTGCCGACAGCAGGATTGGTGTACTTCATCTCGTTCATCAAAAGCCCTGTTGCCTCACCAGCCGCCAGCGGAGATGCCCAGTAAGCCCAGCCATCAGTGTCAAGCACCCAAATGTCGCCCACAGGCATGTTGGCGTCATTCCACTCTGCCATGGTCATGATTTCGGCGTCCAGAGTCTCTTTTGCCGTTTGGCTAATTGGGGCTGTGTCCATAACAGGAAGTTCTAAGTCCCAATCGTAAGTTTTCACGGTTGCTGAGTGCGTAGTGTTTAGCTCGAAGTAATCAGACTGTCCTGCCGCAGCAGCGTATGCATGAGGTTGATCTATCAGGTCAGCACTGCCAAGTGTGGCAGATGGTAGTCCGCGGCGTGTAGAGTTTGGAAGCTCAGGCAGTGCAGGGATTAGTCCCCATGCATCGCCTTTTACATCGGGCTCACGGCTTACAGGGTCTTGGTTGAATGTGGGCATGAACCACTTGTCGCCACCGTCTTGTGTTAGTCTCCAATAGTCACGGAATCTTGCAGAGTTTGTCCCCGATGCCGCATTGGGGATGAGGGTTGTCCAAGTAGTAGGGTCAAGCCTATCCGCACCTGTGATTAAAGACTGTGCCGTTCTTGTCGCGAAATCAGGATCGTTGGGGTGCAGTTCCGCACCCGGTCCGGTTTCCATGTATTCTGAGAGCCGCACACGAACGAAGATTGGGGTAAGGTCGTCAAAGTTTTCTACATAGATTTCTTTGTTCGCCGTGTCTCCCGGTCTCCATAGCATTTCACCGAAGTTGTTGCCGGGTAAAGTGCCGATAACTTCTTGGTCGATATGGAGGCGTCCTGCCGGGAATTGGTCTCTTGCGATTGCCTGCCCCCAGCCTTGTTGTGCCATCGTCTGAAAGGCGAAGGTTCCTGTCAATGCAATTACGATTGCACAGAGTATAGCTAGTGCCACTGTGCCTTTTTTCCTCAGTCTGTTTGTTTTCATCTTTATACCTGCTTTCTTAGCAAATTTGTGTGTTTAGCACTTACGGTCATATTTTATATTTTTCGCCTTTGCAGAACCACCCTCAAAAGGGTACGTTTTTGGTTAAATTTTGCGTGGATTTTTGCTTAAATACTGCGGCACATATCGTCTGCGCTGTTTGCATATGAATAGCACGATCATTGTCAAAAGTCCGATTAGGCTTAGGATTGCCAGCACTGTCCAGAGTGTCAGATTGTTCACATCATCCGTCTTAGGCGGTGGGGTATTGTCATCTTTCCCCGGCGGTGTCTGCGGCCTCGGCGGACGTGGCTGTTGCGGTGAGTTAGGTGAGTTAGGCGTGTTCGGCCTTTGCGGTGGATTCGGTGTGGTCGGTCTTTGCGGTGGTTTGGGTGACTCTGGTGGCTCCGGTGTTTCCGGTGGTTCAGGCGTTTCCGGTGGCTCCGGTGTTTCCGGTGGTTCAGGCGTTTCCGGTGGCTCTGGTGTTTCCGGCGGCTCCGGTGTTTCCGGTGGCTCTGGTGTTTCCGGTGGCTCCGGTGTTTCCGGTGGCTCCGGTGTTTCCGGCGGCTCTGGTGTTTCCGGTGGTTCAGGCGTTTCCGGTGGTTCAGGTGTTTCTGGTGGCTCTGGTTTTGGGGGTTCGTTTGTGAACACTGCTATGGTCGGCTCTACGGTCAGCGTTCCTATGCCGTTCACTACATCGACCAATCGGAAACCGCTTGGAATATCCACCTCATAGATGACGTAATGCGCACCCACCGGTAGACCGGAATATATAAACTGTTCTCCCCCTTGGATGGAGATGCGCATTTGCTCCATCCCCTCTACCTCAAGGATAAAGTGAAACAATGTCTCTTGTAGCTCTTCGGGCATATCGCCTGAAAGTTGCTTCTCAATGATGAGGTCTGTTTCTTCCTCTTCCCGCTCTCTCTCATTGACAAAGGGTACCTCTGCGATGTGATTCGGTGCGATTGTTCCTGTCGCCTCGGTGATGCTCGCCGTATAATTCGGCGCGGTGGTTTCAACGACCCGATAGGTCACACCTGCGGGGAGCTGTTCAAACAACATCCGCTCCCCATGCCGCAGGGTGAAGGTAAAGACGGAGTGTTCGACAGACAATACAGCCTCTTCGCCGCCGATTAATATGTTTACGGAATCTTCCGGAATATTGCCGAAAGTCACGATAAATTCAAACTCAATGTCTCGCTGTTCTTCAGTCAGCGGACTTTCGTCAGCGTTGACTACGGTCTTTTCAATCTCCAAACCGCCGTCCTCTTCCACGTCTGTCTCTCTCAGATTGACAAATGGCAAAATCACGCTGCCGACAATGGTTTGTCCTGTATATTCGCTAGGAACAGAAATGTATCCGAAAACCTCCACCTCTCGCACCGTGTAGGCGATGCCGGGCGTCAGATCTAAGATGACCGCCGTCTCGCCATGGCGTAAGGAGAGGGAGAACTGCCCATTTTCCACTGTCCGTTGGGTCAGGGTTTCAGAGCCGATCAACACATCTACTACTGTACCGTCGGGCAAATCAATAGTTACTATAAACTCGAACATTTGCTCCCACTGATCTTCGGCAATAGGACTGCCATCTGTGTTTCTCACAGTCTTGGTTATGATAATCTGTGCAGGGCAATGGTTATAGATATTGATAAAGCGAGCGACTATTACTGTAGGTGTAACCACACCTTGGTGATTACTGCCCCGAATGGCATAGTGTGGCACGGCTTGCTCGGTCACGATGTACTGTGTGCCGATGGGCAGGTCTGCAAAGATTGCCTGTTCACCGTGACGTAGCCAAATGATGTCGCCGGATTGGACGGGGAGGGGTTCCCCGTCCTCACCGATGCTATAGGTGTAGCTATTGTTGTCCATCTCGCCGTCTGTGTCGTAAAATGTGACGGTGAATGCGAATGCAGTGTTGAGCTGTTCTTCCGTAAGAGGACTGCCGTCTAAGTTTTCGACGATTTTCTCGATGATCAATCCGCCCTCGTCTGCGCGGAGGATAGACTGCCCCCAGCCGGATTGTTGCCACCCACGCCAGGCAAAGGTGCCGCCGGTAATCAGCGTTGCGGCAAAGATTAATACCATAAGTGCTGTCAGAATCCTACCGATGAAACGGTATAGTGTTTGTTTCTCTTTGCCTGGCATGGGAAGTTACCTCCTCTTTTAATGGTTGGGGGCTTTTTTTGCCCTAGTTTGCGATTACAATCGTACGAGGTGGCACTCGCTCCCAGCCGGGTGCGCCTTGGATAAAGTCACGTGCCGCTTCACTGCCTACGATCATGGTGTTGATGCCGCTGTTGGTGAACATATTTACACTGTTGGTGACATTGCTAAAGTCTGCGTTTCTCAAGTCTACGCTGGTGAGAGCGGTTGTGCTCTGGAACATAGTCTCCATATCCGTCACGTTAGAGGTATCCCAGTCGGATAAGTCCAAACTGGAGAGAGCACTTGCGCCCCGGAACATGCTGTTCATATTCGTTACGCCGGATGTATCCCAGCCGGACAAATTACCCACGCTGGTAAGAGCAGGTGTGTCCCGGAACATGCTTGCCATATCCCTCACGTTAGAGGTATCCCAGCCGGACAAATCACCCACGCTGGTGACAGCTCTTGCGCCCATGAACATGAGACCCATATTCGTCACGCTGGAGGTATCCCAGCCGGACAAATCACCCACGCTGGTGAGCGCGTTTGCGTTACCGAATATGCCTCTCATAGTCGTCACGCTAGAGGTGTCCCAGCCGGACAAATCACCCACGCTGGTGACAGCTCTTGCATGCCAGAATATAGCTTGCATATTCGTCACGCGAGAGGTGTCCAGCAGAGCAAAGTCTATGGTTGTCGCAGAGGTCATTCGGGAGCAGAAAGCAAACAAGCTTCCCGTCGCAGCCACACCGCCGCGCCCTGCAATGTAGAGATCAAAGCGTCCTGCCGTATTTCCTGCGGTGTAGAAAGCCACCACAGGGAAATCCGAATCCGCATGGGTTAAATCCACCGCGTCAACGATAGCGCGTCCGTTGAAGGTACCTGCTGCAAATGCGTCCAAGTCCGGGATGTATCTGTCGATGACCTCGAAACGTTCAATCTGATCCCGCTGTAGAGCCGAGAAAGTGAGGAACAGGTCGGTTTCGGCAGGGTCTCCAGCCAGACCAACTTCTTGCATGAGAGAGCGAACAGGCTTGTTTGTGATCACTTTTACCAGCGTTTCAGCCGCAGCACTCATCGGCGCATTCGAGGCTGTATTATCCCAAGCCATGGGCAACTGGGAAAGTGTCGCAAGGTCTGCATCAGCATAGACTGCGTAGTACATCGTGCCAACAACAGGGTTGGTGTACTTCATTTCGTTCATCAAAAGTCCTGTTGCCTCCCCTGCTTCAAGCGGAGATGCCCAGTAAGCCCAACCGTCGGTATCAAGCACCCAAATGTCGCCCACAGGTTGATTTGCAGCGTTCCATGCTGCCATGGTCATGATTTCGGCGTCTAAAGTTTCTTTCGCCGTATGTGTAATCGGGGCTGTGTCCATCACAGGGAGTTCTAAGTCCCAATCGTAAGTTTTTACGGTCGCGCTATGCGTAGTGTTTAGCTCAAGGTAATCAGACTGTCCTGCCGCAGCAGCGTATGCATGGGGTTGATCTATCAGGTCAGCACTGCCAAGTGTGGCAGATCGTAATCCGCGACGTGTAGAGTTTGGAAGTTCAGGCAGTGCGGGAATTAGTCCCCATGCATCGCCTTTTACGTCCGGCTCACGGCTTACAGGGTCTTGGTTGAATGTGGGCATAAACCACTTATCGCCACCGTCTTGTGTTAGTCTCCAAAAATCGCGGAATCTTGCGGAGTTTGTACCTGATGCCGCATTGGGGATAAGAGTTGTCCACGTTGTAGGGTCTAAGCGATTCGCGCCCGCGATTAGGGGCTGTGCCGTTCTTGCCGCAAAATCGGGGTCATTCGGGTGCAGCTCCGCACCCGGTCCTGTTTCCATGTATTCTGAGAGTCGTACACGGACGAAGATTGGGGTAAGGTCGTCAAAGTTTTCTACATATATCTCTTTGTTCGCCGCATCTCCGGGTCTCCAGAGCATTTCACCGAAGTTGTTGCCCGGCAAAGTGCCTATGACTTCTTGGTCGATATGGAGGCGTCCTGCCGGGAACTGGTCTCTTGCTATTGCCTGTCCCCAGCCTTGTTGTGCCATCGTCTGGAACGCAAATGACCCTGTCAGTGCGATTGCGATTGCACAGAGTATAGCTAGTGCCGCTGTGCCTCTTTTTCTCAGTCTGTCTGTTTTCATCTTGATACCTGCTTTCTTAGCAAATTTGTGTGTTTAGCACTTACTGTCATATTATAGGTTTTTCGTCTTTGCAGAACCACCCTCAAAAGGGTACGTTTTGGGCTAAATTTTTGCGTAAATTTGAGTGAAATTCTAGATAGTGTGGGCACGAGTCCAAAACGCCCATCTTTTGACGAATTTTTCGCCATGCTTCGTTGCTCGTCAGTTTAATATCTACGGATATTCGCCCTCCTCGCGTCTCGCCTGACAAAAAATTCGCTCAAAAGCTGTGCATTTCAACTCGTGTCCACGCTATCTAGTTTGCGATAATAATCGTCCGTTGGGGGTTCCGCGCCCAACCTTGTGCACTTTGTATAAAGTCTCGTGCGGCTTCACTGCCTACGGTCATGGTGTTGATACCGCTGCCGGTGAACATGTTGGTGAGCTGGTTGTTGGTGATACTCCCAAAGCTTGCTCGCCTGAAATCCACCGTGGTGAGAGCCGTTGTGTCACGGAACATGCCACCCATAAACGTCACGTTGGAGGTATCCCAGCCGGATAAATCCAAACTGGTGATAACGCGTGTGCGCAGGAACATGTTGGACGTCAACCTCACCCTAGAGGTATCCCAGCCGGACACATTCAAGCTGGCGAGACGGTGCATGTCACTGAACATGCTTTGCATATCCGTCACGCTAGAGGTATCCCAGCCGGATAAATCCAAGCTGGTGAGACTATCTGCGTAAGCGAACATGCTTTGCATAGTTGTCACACTAGAGGTATTCCAGCCGGATAAATCCAAGCTGGTGAGTGCTCTTGCGGCGAAGAACATGGACTGCATAGTCCTCACTCTGGAGGTATCCCAGTCTGACACATTCAAGCTAGTGAGAGCTCTTGCGCCGGAGAACATGAAGTTCATATCCGTCACGCTGGAGGTATCCCAGTCTGACACATCATTCAAGCTAGTGAGACGCTCCACACTCCGGAACATGGAGCCCATAGACGTCACGTTGGAAGTTTCCCAGCCGGACAAATCCAAGCTGGTGAGATTCTCTGCGTAACCGAACAGGTAGTGCATATTCGTCACGTGGGAGGTATCCAACAAGCGCAGGTTCATGCTAGTTGCATTGCGGATGTTCTCGAATAAGCTCCGCAGACTCCCCGTTGCTGCCACGCCATTGTGTCCCGCGAAATAAACAGCAAAGCGCCCGGTCGTGCCGCTTGCGGTATAGAAAGCCACCACGGGAAAGTCAGACGCCGCGTGGGTCAGATCCACCGCATCAATGATGGGTTGCCCGCGGAATCCGCCCCCTGCGTTCGTCTCTGCCATCCATACACTTGGGCTGTCTGAGATGTTGAGGTCAATCACCTCCACAGACGCAATCTGATTGCGCAGTAAGGACGAGAAGGTCAGGAAGCGGCCGGTTTGGGAAGCGTTTGAAGCCAGTCCGACTACCCGCATATGTGAAATTCCATGCGGTTCCGGATCATCCAGATCGTCCGGATCGTCCGGATCGTCCGGGTCATCCGGCACACTCGTAATCACATTAACCAGTGCCTCAGCTGCAGGGCTCATCGGCGCGTTAGAGGCGGTGCGATTCCAAGCCATGGGCAGCTGGGAAAGCGTCGCAAGGTCGGCGTCGGCATAGACTGCATAGTACATGGTGCCGACAGCAGGATTGGTGTACTTCATCTCGTTGAGGAGAAGCCCTGTCGCCTCTCCTGCTTCAAGTGGAGACGCCCAGTAAGCCCAGCCGTCCGTATCCAGCACCCAAATGTCGCCCACAGGCTGATTGGCGGCGTTCCAGTCTGCCATGCTCATAATTTCAGCGTCCAAAGTCTCTTTTGCCGTCTGTGTAATCGGGGCGGTATCCATCACAGGAAGCTCCAAATCCCAATCATAGGTTTTCACGGTCGCTGTGTGCATAGTGTTCAGCTCAAAGTAGTCAGACAATCCTGCCTCAGGGGCGTATGCATAGGGCTGATCTATAAGGTCAGGACTGCTGCCAAGTGCGGCTGATGGTAGTCCGCGGCGTGTAGAGTTTGGCAGTTCAGGCAACGCGGGGATTAATCCCCACGCATCGCCTTTTACGTCCGGTTCACGACTCACAATGTCTTGATTGAACGTGGGCATGAACCACTTCTCGCCGCCGTCTTGTGTTAGTTTCCAATAGTCGCGGAATTTTGCGGAGTTTGTCCCTGCCGTTGCGTCGGGCAGCACTGTTGTCCAAGTCGTAGGGTCAAGCCTATCCGCACCTGCAATCAAGGGCTGTGCTGTTCTTGCCGCAAAGTCGGGGTCGTTTGGATGCAGTTCTGCACCCGGTCCGGTTTCCATGTATTCTGAGAGTCGTACACGGACGAAGATGGGGGTGAGGGTGTCAAAGTTCTCTACATAGATTTCTTTGCTCGCTACGTCTCCCGGTCTCCAGCTCATTTCGCCGAAGTTGTTATCGGGCAAAGTGCCGATGACTTCTTGGTCGATATGGAGACGCCCTGCCGGGAACTGGTCTCTTGCTATTGACTGTCCCCAGCCTTGTTGTGCCATCGTCTGGAACGCAAAGGTTCCTGTCAGTGCAATTACGATTGCACAGAGTAAGGCGATTGCCACTGTGCCTTTCTTTTTTAGTCTGTTTGGTTTCATTTTTGTGCCTGCTTTCTTTGAGTGAAATTCGGTCGTATGGGACGCTGTCCTCAGCGTCCCATACACAAAATCAACGCCATTTTCACATTCCATGAAATTTTAGTTTGCGATCACAATCGTCCGAGGCGGTGTCCGTGCCCAGCCGGGTGCGCTTTGGATAAAGTCACGTGCGGCTGTGCTGCCTACGGTCATGGTGTTTATGCCACTGTTGTTGAACATGACGTCGTTGTCGGTAACCTTGCTAAAGTCTGCGTTTCTAAAGTCTACGTTGGTGAGCGCCCTTGCTTCCCAGAACATGCGGGTCATATTGGTCACGCTAGAGGTATCCCAGTCGGACAAGTCCAAGTTGGTGAGAGCAGTTGCCCAACCAAACATGCCTTCCATATTCGTCACACTAGAGGTATCCCAGCCGGACACATCCAAGCTGGTGAGCGCACTTGCCCAATTGAACATCCTTTCCATATTCGTCACACTGGAGGTATCAAAGCCGGATAAATCCAAGCTGATGAGAGAACTTGCCGAACCGAACATGTTTTCCATATTCGTCACGCTAGAGGTATCAAAGCCGGATAAATCCAAGCTGGTGAACGCACTTGCCAAACCGAACATGCCTCGCATATTCGTCACACTGGAGGTATCCCATCCGGATAAGTCCAAACTGGTGAGAGAACTTGTTTCATAAAACATGTCGCCCATATTCGTCACACTAGAGGTATCCCAGCCGGACAAGTCCAATCTGGTGAGAGCAACTGCTCTAATGAACATGTTTTCCATATTCGTCACGCTAGAGGTATCCCAGCCTGATAATTCACCCATGCCGGTAAGAGCATATGTATTAGCGAACATCCCTCTCATATTGGTCACGCTAGAAGTATCCCAGCTCGATAAATCCACGCTGGTAAGAGAGACTGCCCAATCGAACATCCTTTCCATAGTCGTCACGCTGGAGGTATCCCAACCTGATAATTCCACGCTGGTGAGACCGGCGCGATTGAACATGTTTCCCATATCCGTCACGCTGGATGTATCCCAGCTTGACAAATCCAAACTGGTGAGAGCATCTGTATTCCAAAACATGTAGCTCATATTCGTCACGCGAGAGGTGTTCCAGCTTGACAAATCTAAACCGGTGATAGCTCTTGAATTCCCGAACAGGTCGCTCATATTCGTCACGCGAGAGGTGTCCAGCAACGCAAGGTCTATGGTTGTCGCGTTGCTCATACTGGAGCAGAAATACCGCAAGCTCCCCGTCGCAGCTACGCCGCCGCGTCCTGCAATGTAGACATCAAAGCGTCCTGCCGTATTTCCCGCAGTGTAGAAAGCCACTACGGGTAAGTCCGAATCCGCATGGGTTACATCCACCGCATCAACGATGGCGCGTCCGTTAAACGTCCCCGCTGCAAATGTGGCCAAGTCCGAGACGTCTCTGTCGATGACCTCTAAACGTTCAATCTGATTCCTTCGCAAAGTCGGGAAAACTAGAAACAGTCCGACTTCGCCGGGAGCTGTAGCCCGACCAACTTCTTGCATGAGCGGAAGTGCAGGCCTACTCGTAATCACGTTCACCAGATCCTCCCCCTCAGGGCTCATCGGCGCGTTAGAAGTAGTATCATCCCAAGCCATGGGTAGTTGCGAAAGTGTCGCAAGGTCAGCATCAGCATAGACTGCGTAGTACATAGTGCCGACAACAGGATTGGTATATTTCATTTCGTTCATCAAAAGCCCTGTCGCCTCCCCTGCTTCAAGCGGAGATGCCCAGTAAGCCCAACCGTCCGTATCCAGCACCCAAATGTCGCCCACAGGCTGATCGGCAGTATTCCACTCATCCATGGTCATGATCTCGGCGTCCAGAGTCTCTTTTGCTGTCTGTATAGTCGGAGTGGTGTCCATCACAGGGAGTTCCAAATCCCAATCGTAGGTTTTCACGGTTGCGCTATGTGTGGTGTTTAGCTTGAAATAGTCAGACAATCCTGCCTCGGGGGCGTATGCATAGGGCTGATCCACAATGGCAGTGCTGCCAATGGCGGCTGATGGTAGTCCGCGGCGTGTGGCGTTGGGGAGTTCAGGCAGTGCGGGGATCAGTCCCCATGCGTCACCTTTTACGTCCGGCTCACGGCTCACAGCATCTTGGTTGAATGTGGGCATGAACCACTTGCTGCCGCCGTCTTGGGTGACTCTCCAATAGTCGCGGAACGTCGCGGAGCTTGTCCCTGTCGCCGCATTGGGAATCAGAGTTATCCAAGTCGTAGGATCAAGCCGATCTGTGCCTGCAATCAAGGGCTGTGCCGCTCTTGCCGCGAAGTAGGGATCGTTCGGGTTCAACTCCGCGCCGGGGCCGGTTTCCATGTATTCATAGAGCCGCACACGGACAAAGATGGGTGTGAGTTCATCAAAGTTCTCTACATATATCTCTTTGTTCGCCGTGTCTCCCGGTCTCCAGGTCATTTCACCGAAGTTGTTGCCGCTCAAAGTGCCGATGACTTCTTGGTCTATGTGGAGACGCCCTGCCGGAAATTGGTCTCTTGCGACTGCTTGTCCCCAGCCTTGCTGTGCCACTGACTGGAACGCGAAGGTTCCGGTCAGTGCTATTGCGATTGCACAAAGTAGAGCAAGTGCCACTGTGCCTGTCTTTTTCAGTCTGTTTATTTTCATTTTTATACCTGCTTTCTTAGCAAATTGGTGTGTTTAAGTGAAATTTTAGCTTGCGATCACAACCGTCGCCCATGATCCCACCCAATCGAGTTCGTTTTGCATAAAGTCGCGTGCCGCTGTGCTTCCTACGATTATTGTTCTGACGCCGCAGTGGAAAAACATGAAGGTGCTATCAGTGACATTGCTAAAGTCTGCGCTTCTCATGTCTATACTGTCAAGACTCCATGCTTCCTCAAACATCTGCCTCATATCCGTCACGTTAGAGGTATCCCAACCGGACAAGTTCAAGCTCGTGAGCTCGACTGCGTCTCGGAACATGCCATTCATACTCATCACATTAGAGGTATCCCAGCCGGACAAATCCAAGTTGGTGAGATGAAATACACCACCGAACATGTAACTCATATCGGTCACGCGAGAGGTATCCCAGCCGGACAGATCACCCAAGCCGGTCACTCTTACCTCAGCGAACATGCCGCTCATATCGATCACGCTAGAGGTATCCCAGCCGGACAGATCACCCAAGCTAGTCGCGCCTATGCCGCCGAACATGCCATTCATACTCATCACATTAGAGGTATCCCAGCCGGACAGATCGCCCACGCTGGTGAGTGCCTCTGCACCTTGGAACATCACCCCCATACTCATCACATTAGAGGTATCCCAGCCGGACAGATCGCCCACGCTGGTGAGTGCGCGTGCGAACCAGAACATTTCCCTCATATCCGTCACGTTGGAGGTATCCCAGCCGGACAAATCCAAGTTGGTGAGCGTGCTTGCCCCCGAGAATATGCCCCTCATATTCGTTACGCGGGAAGTGTCCAACAGCGTAAAGTCCATAGTTCTCGCGTTGGTCATTTGGGCACAAAATTGCATCAAGCTCCCCGTCGCAGCCACACCGCCACGCCCTGCTATATAGACATCAAAGCGTCCTGCCGTATCGCCCGCCGTGTAGAAAGCCACCACGGGTGAGTCCGAATCCGCATGGGTCAAATCCACGACGTCAATAATAGCGCGTCCGTTGAACGTACCCGCTGCAAATGCGGTCAAGTCCGAGATGTTTCTGTCTATGACTTGCAAACTCTCAATCTGATTCCGTTGCAAAGCCGGGAAAGTGGGGAACGGGTTGGTTGCTTGAACAAAAACGAATATAGACTGACCAACTTCCCGCATGATAGCGCGAACAGGCTTATTCGTTATTACTTTCACCAGAGTTTCAGCCGCCTTGCTCATGGGTGCGTTAGAAGCTGTATTATCCCAAGCCATGGGCAACTGCGAAAGTGTCGCAAGGTCAGCATCAGCATAGACCGCGTAGTACATAGTGCCGACAGCAGGGCTGGTATACTTCATCTCGTTCATCAAAAGTCCTGTCGCCTCGCCAGCCGCCAGCGGAGATGCCCAGTAAGCCCAACCGTCGGTGTCTAACACCCAAATATCACCCACAGGCTGATTGGCGGCATTCCACTCTGCCATGGTCATGATCTCAGCGTCCAGAGTCTCTTTTGCCGTTTGGGTAATTGGGGCTGTGTCCATCACAGGGAGCTCTAAGTCCCAATCGTAAGTTTTCACGGTCGCTGAGTGTGTGGTGTTCAGTTCAAAGTAGTCAGACAGTCCCGCCGCAGGGGGATATGCATGAGGTTGATCCACAATGTCAGGGTTGCCGAGTGCGGCAGATGGTAGTCCACGGCGTGTAGAGTTTGGAAGCTCAGGTAGCGCGGGAATCAGTCCCCACGCATCGCCTTTTACGTCCGGCTCACGGCTCACAGGGTCTTGGTTGAATGTTGGCATGAACCACTTGTCGCCACCGTCTTGTGTTAGTTTCCAATAGTCGCGGAATCTTGCGGAGTTTGTCCCCGATGCCGCATTGGGGATGAGGGTTGTCCAAGTCGTCGGATCAAGCCTATTCGTACCTGCGATTAGGGGCTGTGCCGTTCTTGTCGCGAAGTCGGGATCGTTGGGGTTTAGCTCTGCGCCCGGTCCGGTTTCCATGTATTCTGAAAGTCGTACGCGAACGAATATGGGTGTAAGGTCGTCAAAGTTTTCTACATAGATTTCTTTGTTCGCCGTGTCTCCCGGTCTCCAGGTCATTTCGCCGAAATTGTTGCCGGGCAAAGTGCCTATGACTTCTTGGTCGATGTGGAGGCGACCTGTAGGAAACTGGTCTCTTGCGACTGCTTGTCCCCAACCTTGCTGTGCTACTGACTGGAACGCGAAGGTTCCAGTCAGTGCTATTGCGATTGCACAGAGTATGGCGAGTGCCACTGTGCCTTTCTTTTTCAGTCTGTTTGTTTTCATTTTTGTACCTGCTTTCTTTGAGTCACCATACATGGTGTCCGGTTGTGATTGGTACAGCGGGACGCTGTAGACAGCGTCCCCTACACAAAATCAACGCCATTTTCACATTCCATGAAATTCTAACTTGCAATTACAATCGTACGAGGCGGTGTCCGCACCCAACCTGGTGCGCCTTGGATAAAGTCACGTGCGGCTGTGCTGCCTACAGTCATGGTGTTGATGCCGCTGTTGGTGAACATGCTGGTGGTGGTGGTGACCTTGCTAAAATCTGCGTTTCTCATATCTACGCTGGCGAGAGCGTGTGTGTTAGCGAACATATTGCCCATATTCGTTACGCTAGAGGTATCCCAACCGGACAAGTCCAAGCTGGTGAGAGCGTTTGCGGAATTGAACATATTGTTCATATTGGTCACGTTGGAGGTATCCCAGCCGGACAAATCACCAAAGCTGGTGAGAGCACTTGAGCTAATGAACATGGCGAACATATTTGTCACGTTAGAGGTATCAAAGCCGGACAAATCTAACTTCAAGCCAAGAGAATTATTTAGGTTGGCGAACATTCTATCCATATCCGTCACGCGGGAGGTATCCAATAGCGCAACGTCTACGCTTGTCGCATAGATGAGCCTGGCACAGAAACTCTGCAAGCCTCCTGTTGCAGCTACACCACCGTGCCCTGCAAGATAGACATCATAGAGCCCCGGCGTATCGCCCGTAGTGTAGAAAGCAATTACAGGGAGATCTGAATCCGCGTTAGTCAAGTCGATTGCGTCAACAATCTCACGTCCGTTCCACGTTTTCGGCAGACCGCGCAAACCGTGGACATACAAGTCTATAACTTGAAAACTCTCGACTTCAAGCCGTTTCAAGTCTGAGAAAGCGAGAAACGGTTCGTCCGAAGAAGCTATCGGAGGGCTTGTTGCCATGTCTCGCATGAGTGAGATTCCTCGCACCTCTGCCATACCTGTAATCACGTTCACCAGTGCTTCCGCCGCAGCACTCATCGGCGCATTCGAGGCTGTATTATCCCAAGCCATAGGCAATTGTGACAGTGTCGCAAGGTCAGCATCGGCGTGGACAGCGTAATACATAGTGCCGACAACAGGGTTGGTGTACTTCATCTCATTAAGGAGAAGCCCAGTCGCCTCGCCTGCTTCAAGCGGAGATGCCCAGTAAGCCCAACCGTCCGTGTCAAGCACCCAAAAGTCGCCAATCGGTTGCCAATCTGCAT